>Ga0302320_10005485_pt1 | contig 28400 bp, 17 predicted proteins | sample Bog_T0_3_FD_202130 | JGI IMG/M metagenome (GOLD analysis project Ga0302320, IMG submission 202130) | Peat permafrost microbial communities from Stordalen Mire near Abisko, Sweden - Bog_T0_3 | ecosystem: Environmental > Terrestrial > Soil > Wetlands > Peat | place: Sweden: Abisko, Stordalen Mire...
TGCTGGGTCCATTGTTGGTGTAGGTCACGCTGCCGGACACGGCTTGCCCGGCGTTGACACTCGCCGGGAAGCTGACGGCGCTGGCGAGATCTGCCTGCGCCGAACCGCTGATCGTGGCGGTGGCGGTGTTGTTCGCCGGATTCGAATCCAGCGTGGACGAGCTGTCGGTGGCCGTGACCGTGGAAGTGCCGGCCGGCGGCTGCGTGTAGCTCACGGTGATCGGACCGACGGTGGCGCTCGAGGCGAGAGTCGCCGGCATGCCGGTCAAGGTGACGACGCCGGTGCTGCTGTTGTAGCTGAAGGTTGCGCCCGCCGGCAGTCCGCTCAATGTGGGTGTGGCCGGTAGACTTGCCGACAGCGTCAAGCCGAAGCTGACCCCGCTCGCGGTGCTGGGTCCGTTGTTGGTGTAGGTCACCGTGCCCGACACCGGCTGGCCCGCGTTCACGCTCGCCGGGAAGCTGACCGCACTGGCCAGGTCGGCTACGGCGACGCCGGTGATGCTGGCGGTCGCTGTGTTATTGGCGGAATTCGGATCGGCAGTCGTGGCGCTGATCGTGGCCGTGACCGTGGAAGTTCCGGCCGGCGGTTGCGTGTAGCTCACGGTGATCGGACCGACGGTGGCGCTCGAGGCGAGAGTCGCCGGCATGCCGGTCAAGGTGACGACGCCGGTGCTGCTGTTGTAGCTGAACGTTGCGCCCGCGGGCAGTCCAGTCAATGTGGGCGCTGCCGGTAGATTTGCCGACAGCATCAAGCCGAAGGTCACGCCATTCGCGGTGCTCGGACCATTGTTGGTGTAGGTCACCGTGCCGGACACCGGTTGTCCGGCGTTGACACTTGCCGGGAAGGAGACCGCGCTCGCCAGATCCGCCTCCGCGACGCCGGTGATGCTGGCGGTCGCTGTGTTATTGGCGGAATTCGGATCGGCAGTCGTGGCGCTGATCGTGGCCGTGACCGTGGAAGTTCCGGCCGGCGGTTGCGTGTAGCTCACGGTGATCGGCCCCACGACAGCGCCCGAGGCCAGCGTCGTCGGCATGCCGGTGAAGGTGACGACGCCGGTGCTGGTGTTGTAGCTGAACGTTGCGCCTGCGGGCAGTCCGCTCAATGTGGGCGCTGCCGGTAGATTCGCCGACAGTGTCAGGCCGAAGCTGACACCGCTCGCGCTGCTCGGACCGTTGTTGGTGTAGGTCACCGTGCCGGACACGGCTTGACCGGCGTTGACACTCGCCGGGAAGCTGACGGCGCTCGTGAGATCTGCTTCTGCGACGCCGGTGATGGTGGCGCTGGCGGTGTTGTTGCCAGGAGTTGGATCAGCAGTCGTGGCGCTAATCGTGGCCGTGACGGTGGAAGTTCCGGTCGGCGGCTGCGTGTAGCTCACGGTGACGGGTCCGACGCTGGCGCCTGAGGCCAGCGTCGCCGGCATACCGGTCAAGGTCACGACACCCGTGCTCGAGTTGTAACTGTATGTGGCGCCTGCAGGCAGCCCAGTCAATGTGGGCGCGGCGCTGAGATTCGCCGACAGCGTCAGGCCGAAGCCGACACCGCTCGCGGTGCTCGGACCATTGTTGGTGTAGGTCACAGTGCCCGACACCGGTTGACCTGCATTGACGCTCGCCGGGAAGCTCACGGCGCTCGCCAGGTCGGCCTCGGCGACACCGGTGATGGTGGCGGTGGCGCTGTTATTGGCGGAATTCGGATCGGCTGTCGTGGCGCTGATCGTGGCCGTAACCGTAGACGTTCCCGTCGGCGGTTGCGTGTAGCTCACGGTGACGGGTCCGACGCTGGCGCCTGAGGCCAGCGTCGCCGGCATGCCAGTGAGGGTCACCACACCGGTGCTGTTGTTGTAGCTGTAGGTGGCTCCGGCCGGCAGTCCTGTCAACGTCGGCGCCGCAGATAAATTCGCCGACAGCGTCAAGCCGAAGCTGACACCGCTCGCCGTGCTCGGACCATTGTTGGTGTAGGTCACCGTGCCGGACACCGGTTGTCCGGCGTTGACGCTGGCCGGGAAGGAGACCGCGCTCGCCAGATCCGCCTCGGCCACACCGCTGATGGTGGCTACGCCTAAGTTGTTGGCGGAATTCGGATCGGCCGTCGTCGCGCCGATCGTGGCCGTGACCGTGGACGTTCCCGTCGGCGGCTGTGTGTAGCTCACGGTGATTGGCCCGACACTGGCGCCTGAGGTCAGCGTCGCCGGCATGCCGGTCAGTGTCACGACACCGGTGCTCGAGTTGTAACTGTACGTCGCGCCCGCGGGTAGTCCGGTCAAGGTGGGCGCGACTGAGAGGCCAGAGGACAGCGACAGCGCGAAGGTCACACCGCTCGCCGTGCTCGGACCGTTGTTGGTGTAGGTCACCGTGCCGGACACCGGTTGTCCGGCGTTGACACTGGCCGGGAAGGAGACCGCGCTCGCCAGATCCGCCTCCGCGACACCGGTGATGGTGGCGGTGGTGGTGTTGTTGGCGGAATTCGGATCGGCCGTCGTCGCGCCGATCGTGGCGGTCACGCTGGAAGTACCGGTCGGCGGCTGCGTGTAGCTCACGGTGATCGGCCCCACGACAGCGCCCGAGGCCAGCGTCGCCGGCATGCCGGTCAAGGTGACGACGCCGGTGCTCGAGTTGTAGCTATAGGTCGCGCCGGCCGGCAAGCCGGTCAATGTCGGTGCCGCCGTCAAACCGGACGACAGCATCAGCCCAAAGGTCACGCCGCTCGCGGTACTCGGGCCGTTGTTGGTGTAGGTCACCGTGCCGGACACTGCTTGTCCGGCGTTGACGCTCGCCGGGAAGGAGACGGCGCTCGCGAGATCCGCCTCGGCGACACCGCTGATGGTGGCTACGCCTAAGTTGTTGGCGGAATTCGGATCGGCCGTCGTGGCGCCGACCGTGGCCGTGACAGTGGACGTTCCGGATGCCGGCTGCGTATAGCTGACGGTGACGGGTCCGACGCTGGCGCCCGAAGCGAGCGTCGCCGGCATGCCGGTCAAGGTGACGACGCCGGTGCTCGAGTTGTAGCTATAGGTCGCGCCGGCCGGCAGCCCGCTCAATGTGGGCGCGGCCGGCAGGTTTGCGGACAGCGACAGCGCGAAGGTCACGCCACTGGCGGAGCTTGGACCGTTGTTGGTGTATTTCACCGTCCCGGACACCGGCTGGCCAGCATTCACGCTGGCCGGGAAGGTGACGGCACTCGCGAGGTCTGCCTCGGCGACTCCAGTGATCGTTGCCGTGGCCGTGTTGTTGGCCGGATTCGGATCGGCCGTCGTGGCGCCGATCGTGGCCGTCACGGTTGAGGTCGCGGAGGCTGGCTGGGTGTAGCTCACCGTGACAGGTCCCACGGTGGCGCCCGAAGCGAGCGTCGCCGGCATGCCGGTCAGTGTCACGACACCGGTGCTCGAGTTGTAACTGTAGGTGGCGCCCGCGGGTAGTCCGGTCAAGGTCGGTGCGGCTGAGAGACCGGAGGACAGCGTCAGAGCGAAGGTCACACCGCTCGCGGTGCTCGGACCGTTGTTGGTGTAGGTCACCGTACCGGACACCGGTTGTCCGGCGTTGACACTTGCCGGGAAGGAGACCGCGCTCGCCAGATCCGCCTCGGCGACGCCAGTGATGGTGGCGGTGGCGGTGTTGTTGGCCGGATTCGAATCGAGCGTCGACGAGCTGTCGGTGGCCGTGACCGTGGAAGTGCCGGCCGGCAGCTGCGTGTAGCTCACCGTGATCGGTCCGACACTGGCGCCTGAGGCCAGCGTCGCCGGCATGCCGGTGAAGGAAATCACACCAGTGCTCGTGTTGTAGCTATAGGTCGCGCCGGCCGGCAGTCCTGTCAGCGTGGGCGCCGCGCTGAGATTGGCCGACAGCGTCAGCGCGAAGCTGACGCTGCTCGCGGTGCTGGGCCCGTTGTTGGTGTAGGTCACGGTGCCTGACACGGTTTGTCCGGCGTTGACACTGGCCGGGAACGAGACGGCACTGGCGAGATCCGCAACCGCGACGCCGCTGATGGTGGCGGTGGCGGTGTTGTTCGCCGGGTTCGGGTCTGCAGTCGTGGCGCCTATCGTGGCCGTGACAGTGGACGTTCCGGATGACGGCTGCGTATAGCTGACGGTGACGGGACCCACGCTGCTGCCTGAGGCAAGCGTCGTCGGCATGCCGGTCAAGGTCACGACACCGGTGCTCGAGTTGTAACTGTAGGTGGCGCCCGCCGGCAGTCCGCTCAACGTCGGCGCGGATAAATTGGCCGACAGCGTCAAGGCGAAGGTCACGCCGGTCGCGGAGCTCGGCCCGCTGTTGGAGAAGAGCACCGTGCCCGACACCGGTTGTCCGGCATTGACGCTGGCTGGGAAGGTGACGGCACTCGCGAGATCGGCCTCGGCGACACCGGCGATGGTGGCGCTGGCAGTGTTGTTGGCCGGATTCGGATCGGCAGTGGTGGCGGCGATCGTGGCGGTGACGGTAGAGGTCGCGGAGCCCGGCTGGGTATAGCTCACCGTGATCGGACCGATGCTGCTGGCTGAGGCGAGCGTCGTCGGCATGCCGCTCAAGGTCACGACACCCGTGCTGGAGTTGTAGCTATAAGTCGCACCGGCCGGCAGACCGGTCACTGTTGGCGCGCTTAAATTGGCCGACAGCGTCAGGCCGAAGGTCACGCCGCTCGCGGAACTCGGACCATTGTTGGTATAGGTCACGGTGCCGGACACGGCTTGCCCGGCGTTCACGCTCGCCGGGAAGCTCACGGCGCTGGCGAGATCCGCTTCCGCCACTCCGGTGATGGTTGCCGTGGCCGTGTTGTTGGCCGGATTCGAATCGAGTGTCGACGAACTGTCGGTGGCCGTGACGGTAGAAGTTGCGGATCCCGGCTGGGTGTAACTCACCGTGATCGGACCGATGCTGCTAGCTGAGGCGAGCGTCGTCGGCATGCCGGTCAAGGTCACGACACCAGTAGCCGAGCTGTAGCTATAGGTCGCGCCGGCCGGCAGTCCTGTCAGCGTGGGCGCCGCGCTGAGATTGGCCGACAGCGTCAGCGCGAAGCTGACGCTGCTCGCGGTGCTGGGCCCGTTGTTGGTGTAGGTCACCGTGCCGGACACGGGTTGCCCGGCATTGACGCTGGCCGGAAAACTCACGGCGCTCGCGAGATCCGCGACCGTGACGCCCGTGATGGTGGCGGTGGCGGTGTTGTTGGCGGAATTCGGATCGGCAGTGGTGGCGCTGATCGTGGCCGTCACGGTGGAAGTACCGGTCGGCGGCTGCGTGTAGCTCACCGTGACAGGTCCCACGGTGGCGCCCGAAGCGAGCGTCGTCGGCATACCGGTGAGGGTCACGACACCCGTGCCGGAGTTGTAGCTGTAGGTCGCGCCGGCGGGCAGGCCGGTCAATGTAGGCGCGGCCGACAGACCGGACGCCAGCGTCAAGCCGAAGGCCACACCACTCGCGGAGCTCGGACCGTTGTTGGTATAGGTCACCGTGCCTGACACGGTTTGACCGGCGTTCACGCTGGCCGGGAAACTCACGGAACTCGCGAGATCGGCCTCGGCTACTCCGCTGATGGTGGCGGTGGCGGTATTGTTCGCCGGATTCGGATCCGCAGTGGTAGCGCCGCTCGTCGCCGTGACGGTAGAGGTGCCCGAGGCCGGCTGCGTATAGCTCACCGTGACGGGCCCGACCGTAGCCCCCGATGCCAGCGTCGTCGGCATGCCGGTGAAGGTCACGACACCCGTGCTCGCGGTATACGCATACGTGGCGCCCGCAGGCAGGCCACTCAAGACGGGCGCCGCCGATAGATTGGACGCAAGGGTCAAGCCGAAGGTCACGCCGCTCGCGGAGCTCGGACCGTTGTTGGTGTAGGTCACCGTGCCGGACACGGGTTGTCCGGCATTGACGCTGGCCGGGAAGGAGACCGCGCTCGCCAGATCCGCCTCGGCCACACCGCTGATGGTGGCGGTGGCGGTGTTGTTGGCGGAATTCGGATCGGCGGTCGTGGCGCCGATCGTGGCCGTGACGGTGGAAGTTCCGCTCGGCGGTTGCGTGTAGCTCACGGTGATCGGGCCCACCGAGGCGGCCGAGGCCAGCGTCGCCGGCATGCCGGTCAAGGTCACGACGCCCGTGCTGGAGTTGTAGCTGTAGGTCGCACCGGCCGGCAGACCGCTCAAAATCGGCGCGGCCGGCAGATTGGCCGACAGCGTCAAGCCGAAGGTCACGCCGCTCGCCGTGCTCGGACCGTTGTTGGTGTAGGTCACCGTGCCGGACACGGGTTGTCCGGCATTGACGCTGGCCGGGAAGGAAACGGCACTCGCGAGATCTGCCTCGGCCACACCGCCGATGGTGGCCGTGGCAGTGTTGTTGGCGGAATTCGGATCGGCCGTGGTGGCGCTGTCGGTGGCCGTGACGCTGGAAGTTCCGGTCGGCGGTTGCGTGTAGCTCACCGTGATGGGGCCGACACTGCTGCCGGAGGTGAGCGTGGTCGGCATGCCCGTGAAGGTCACGACGCCGGTGCTGGAGTTGTAACTGAAGGTCGCGCCCGCCGGCAGCCCGGTCAATGTGGGTGCGGCCGGTAAATTCGCCGACAGCGTCAGCGTAAAAGTGGTGCCGCTGGCGGTGCTCGGCCCATTGTTGGTGTAGGTCACCGTGCCGGACACGGGTTGTCCGGCATTCACAGTCGCCGGAAATGTCACCGTGCTCAACAGGTCCGCCGATGCGGTGACCGTGGTGGTCACGCTCGACGTCGGTGTGGCGTTGCTGTTGACCAATCCCGCCGGCGGCGTCACAGAGCCGACGTTGGTGATGTTGGCGGTGCCTGCCGTGCCGCTCACGCTGAACGTCACCGAGCCGCCGTTCGGCAGCGTGGGAATGGCAATGCCCGCGCCGGTCAGATTTGCAACCGTGACATTCCCGGCGGCGGGACAAGCCGCCCCACCGGTGGCGGCGGTACAGGTCACGGCGGTCTGCGTGAAATTGGCGACCACCGCGTCCTGCACCAGGAATCCGTTGGCGGCCAGGGGCCCCGAGTTGGCGACCAGCAGCGTGTACGACAGCGTTGCGCCCGCGGCAACCGTTGCAGGCCCGCTCTTGGTGATGACCACGTCGGCGCGGTTGGCGGTGTTGGTAAATGTGCAGGACACCGCATCGCCGAAATGCAGCGCAGGGAATGAATACGTGGTGACGGCCTGATTGCTCGGCAGGCTGGTCGAGGAGCTGCCCGTGGTCAGGTTGGTGCAGGTCAGCGATTCTGCGTAGTTCGCGAGCGTGCCGGTGCTGCCCGCGGCCATCACCTCGCTCACCACAAAGGGGAAGCCGGCCGCGTCGGTGTCGACGACCGCCGCGGTGAACGGACCCAACGACGCGCCGGTGGTCGTGCCTGAGGCAAGGGCGGTACCGCTCGAGTTCTTGATGCCGTAGGTGAATTGATCGGTGGTGAATGCACGCGCCGTGGCGTACTGCACGTTCAGCGCCAGGGAGGCATAGCGAATCGCGAACATCGAGCCTTGCAGCCCGTTGCCCACCATGGTGGTGGACACCTGCGTCGGATTGTTCAATGAGCCGAACGCGTAAGCGCCGACGGTGCCGGCGGCGCCGGTCTCGGTCACAGTGGTGGTACCGAGGCCCGATACCGTGGGATACACCGTGCCATTCGCAATCTGAGCCAACTGCACCCAGGTCGCGCCGTTGGTGGTGAAGCTGAGCGACTCACCCGAGTTGGTGGACTCGCCGTCGGCGCCGACCAGGTCGTAGGTGACCGTCGCGCCGCTGCCAGGCGGCGGCGTCACCACGATGTTGTTGAGAACCGCCGTTACGGTCGATCCGGTTTGCGCTTCGTACAGAACGGGAAGGCCCGGAATCCCGATGAATCCGGTGTGACCGATGGCGGAGCCGCTCCAGGACGGCGACGCGGTCGGGGTTATTGCCGGACTGGCTTTGTTGGTGGTGACGTTGAGGGTGAAGCTGAGCGTGGAGCCATCGGGCAGGCTGTAGGTAAAAGGCTGACCCGCGCCCTGTGCAAGCGTGTCGTTATAGCCGGTGAAATCCAGCCAGCAGTAATCCTGAAAATCACTGGGCGCATCGCCCTGGGTGGTCGCCGGCGCGCAGGTGCTGGCGGCGGCGGAACCCGCAGCGGCCATCGCCAGAACCAGCCACGCCAACCCGCACCCCAAGCCAATGCGGCGGGGGAAAAGGCGAAAGGCTGCGCGGTCCGGGTTACTTTCGGACACGCATTCCCGACGATGCATCCCTCGCGTGAACATGGCGGCGAGATTACATATTGCACTGCGGAAGACCTGTGACCGCGTGCGCAAAAGACGCCCGCAACCAAGCGTGAATTGGTCAAACCGAGAGGTGCGTCCGTCTAATGCGGAACTGCGTCACGGAATGCGCTGTAGGGAATTTACGGACAGCGCCGAGCAAACGAGGGGTATTTTGTAGGCGCCTGCCTACGTTAGCTGCCGGCCGTCGTCTCTTGCGGAATGAATTTTTGCAGTACTGCCCTGCGCATGAGATCGGGCGGCAGCAACCCTTGGGCCAGGATGAAGTCGTGGAATCGCTGCTGGTTGAATTTCGCTCCCAGTGCTTTTTCAGTCTCCTTGCGCAGCTCGAGCAGGCGCGTGTAGCCGTAAAAATAGCTGTTCGCCTGGCCCGGCGCGCGGTAGGTGAAGCGTTCCACTTCCTCCTTGGCAAATGCGTGCGAGAGCACCACATCGGTCTCGAGAATCCGATACGCATCGGCCGGCTGAAGTTTTCCCGACTGCAGCTCCGGATCGACGAATGCCCGCACCGCGCGCAGCAGGCGCAGATCCAGCGACATGAGCTGCCCCTCCAGAGGCATGTACGGCTTGATCAGGTATTCCGAGTACAGGCCCCATCCTTCGACATTGGTCGAGTTGAAGGCGTATTGCGCGCGCGCCAGCGAAACTCCGTGTTCCAGCATCGAATCGAACTGCAATTCGTGCCCGGGCCGCGCCTCGTGGGCCGTCAAGGTCCACGCCACGGCGTCGAAGGTGAAATCGTCGTACTTGTCCTCGGATCCGCCGCTGGCGGAGGGAATGTTGAGGGGCAGGACGAACTCGCCGCGCTGCCCGGTATTGTGCAGGAACGGCGGCGCTTTCATGTGCGGAGCGGGCTGCTGCGCCGTTTCCGCCGGGCTCGCCAGGCGGATGATCGCGGCCCGATTCGGCAATGTCACGATGCGCTCGCGCACGATGACGGTCTCGATATCCTTCAGCCGCTTCTCGTAGAACGGCAGGATGGCATCGCCCGTGATCTGCTGCTTTTTCAGCGCCGCGATGACGTCGCGGTAGTCGCTCGAGGGGAGCTTTCGCTGCCGGGCAATTTGCGCGGCGATGGGCGCCATTTCGTCCTGGTATTGCTTGAACGCCGCGTGCGCCATCGCGGCGATCTTCGCGGGGGGAATATCGATGCCGAACTTCTCGAAGTTCAGGGCATATTCCTCGGGCGTCAGCCTGAAATCCGTCCTCGCCTTGGGCAGCAAATTCGACCGCACCCAGGCGTCGTAATCGGCCAGTTGCGCCTTGAGCTTTTCGTAGGCGTTTTCCCAGCCGGTCAGTTGATATTTCTTGAACAGGGTGGGGATTTCGGCGACGTAATTGGAGTTTCGCCCCAACTCGGTCTCGAGCTCGCCTTTGGACGGATAAATCATGTCCGGCTTGGCGATCTGCTCTTTCTCCCTTTGCAGCAGCACGCCGGTATATGGCTGGCTTCCAGGTTCGACGCCGGCGTATTTTCGCAGGCGCGCTACTGCAGCGGGCCGGCGCTCCGCGGCGACTTGATCGTCCAGCAGGGTGCGTAATCCTTGATAGATGTCCTGGCTCGCGTTGTTGAACGGCACCTCGCGACGCAGGTCGAAATCCTGCTCGCGGTCCTGCAGATCCATGGCGCGGATCAGGATCTGCAAGTCCTCCGCCACATTGAGATCCTGTTCCTGCGGCAGCTGAGTTTTGAGCTTCGCGACCACCGCGTCACGTTCGGACCGCTCCGCCAGCTCATCCGCCAGCGTCGGTGAGCTGACCAGAGGATCGTACTGGCTCAACCCCTGCGACGACCCGTATTCGGGCGAATGCCGGATCTGTACATCGAGCAGCATCTGCGTATAGCGATTGCTGTCTGCGATCCATTGTTGCGTGGGCGGGGATTCAGCAGCCAAACCGCAAGGCGCGAGGGCAGTCAGGGCCGAGGCGCACAGAATCGCAGCCAAACCGCATTGAGAGTTTTTCATGGGTTGCCCAGATTGCTGGTTCGGCGGATGAAGCCTGCGACGTTGTCGTGCAGCAGCTTGAGCGAGGAATCTTTGGCGTACACCATATGGCCCGACTCATAGAACTTGTAGTCGATGTTGGCCTGCAATGCGGCGGGGATCGGCAGATGGTGCATCTCGTAAACGCCCTGATAGAACGGCGTTGCCAGGTCGAAGTAGCCGGCGTTCAGCTGCACCTTCAGGTTGGGGTTCACCTTCATCGCGTTCGCGAGGTCCGGCATGACATTGGTGCCCTGGACGGAAGAGGCCTGAGTCTGTCCCGGCAATCGGTGCTGAAAATTCCAGGTGCGGAAGGTGGGTATGCTCGATTTGAAGGCCTTGCCCTCGCCGTAGTGCAATTCGCGGCGCGCGTATTCGTTGAACGCGGAAACGTAGGCCGAGCTGAGTGCGGAGGATTGCGGATCGTAGTCGGCACGCTGGCTCAAGGGATCGATGTCGGGCCCGGAAAACCGCGTGTCCAGACGGCCGGTGGTCATGCCATCGTCGCCTTGCAGAGTCTGGCGGAACTCGCCCCCGTCGATGCGAAGATCGGCCTTGAGAATGTACTCGATGGGCAGGCCCGTGTACTCGTGCAGCTTGGCGGCAATGGCGCTGCGCTGCGCCGCGCTCAGATCGGAACCCGCGGCGAGCGCGCGTGCGTAATCTCCCATCGCGAACTGCTCGACTTCGGCCAGCAGCGCTTCCAGGTCCTTGTGCTCGCCCGGCAGCTTGTGGTGATACCAGGCGGTGGCGGCATAGGTTGGCAGCACCGTCTGGTACGGCAGGTCGATGCCGGGATTTCCGGTCGGCCGGTCCGGGCTCAGGTCGAAATTCAGAATCTGCGACAGCAGGATGATGCCATTGAGGTCGATGGAGCGCTCCGATTGCAGTTCGTTCACGAGCACAGCCGAGCGCGGCGTGCCGTAGCTCTCGCCGAACAAATATTTGGGGGAATTCCAGCGGCCGTACTTGGAGAGGAATTGCGAGATGAATTCCGCGAAGGCATAGGCATCCTGATCCACGCCGAAAAAGGCCTTCTCCTTGTCCTTGCCCGCGATGCGGCTGAAGCCGGTGCCCGGAGCATCGATGAACACCAGATCGGTGGCATCGAGCAAGCTGGCCACGTTGTTGACGATGGAATAGGGCGCCGCCGGCGTGTGCGCGTCGGTCGAGGTCACGATCCGGCGCGGACCGAAAGCTCCCATGTGCAGCCACACCGTCGAGGATCCGGGACCGCCGTTGTAAAAGAAGGTCACCGGACGCGGGCCGCCGCCGTTCTTGAAGTAGGCCACGTAGAACATCGATGCTTCGGCGCTGGGATTCTTGGCTTCATCGCCTTGGGCCGCAGGCGGCTCCTTGTCCGCCTTCGGATCCCGCGGCACATCGTCCCAATCGCGGGGATGGATCACCAATGTGCCGGCGATCGCTTGATAGCCTATTGCCTGACCGCCGATGGTCACACTGCCGGTACTGACCTTGGACTCGGCCTTGAAGGGCTCGAATTTCCCGGCCTCCGGCTTCTCGGGCTCATCCGCTTTCTTGTCCGGCGAGTCCGGTGCGGCGGGCACCGCGGCCATCGATGCAGCGGTGGCGAGCGCGAACGCTGCCCCGATGGTCAATGTCCGGAGCGATTCTGCGAGTGTTTTCACGGCCGACCCCACGCCCAAGTATTTTATGTAAGCCCAGCGCGCGCAAGTCTAGCGGAACCGTATCAGGCTTGGCGATACCATATCCGCATGCTCAAGCGCGCTGTTCCCCGTCACCGCTTGCATCCTGCTCAGCGCGCATGCTGCGCTGATCGCGGCGCCGAGCCCGGCACGCTCCGAGCTCGAGTCTCAAGTTGCGCGGATTGCGGCTCGGCATCACGGGCTGGTTGCGGTATTTGCCGAGGACCTGACTACGGGAAAACTGTCTCGCTGAGATCCGACGAGCCGGTGCCCACTGCCAGCGTGATCACAAGAAAATCGGCAAGCCTCCAGCCAAGGCGCTGCCCGCCGATCAGCAGCGCTTCGGCCTGGGAAAGACCACCGCGGCGGAAATGGCAGATGATCCGACCACGGAGTCGGATCTGTCGATCTGCCGCATCACGCTGCAGATGTTGCGGTCGCAATTCTATTCGGCGATCGCCAACAAGACCGGCGCGTTGGACGCGGTGCGCAACGAGGTGGCCGCCATCGCCACCAAGAACGGGCTGGTAATCGTATCGATCTTTACCTGGGACGATGCCGATCGAAGTTGGACGGACGACAATGAGGCGTATTTGACCACGGCGCGGATCGCGAAAGCGATCGTGCACGCCTGCTCGCCGAACGGCCTGGACTCGCAGGCCTTCAGGCTCACGCCGTCTGCGATAGCTCCGCAGGCGCCTCGGATTCGGAATTAGCGCCGAACCACGCGAGAGTGGAGTTGAGCGCCACCACCTCGCCCACAATGAGCAGCGCCGGCGATTCCAGATTCGCGCGCGCCGCGGCCTCCCCGAGCGTGGCAAGAGTGGCCGTGATCACGCGTTGCCGGGCGGTGGTGCCGTGAACGATGATGCCGGCGGGGCGGGCGGGCGGTGCGCCGTTCGCAGTGAGCTTTGCCACGATGTGCTCCAGGCGCGCGAGACCCATGTAGAACACCACAGTGTTGCCGGGCGCGGCCAGCGCGCGCCAGTCGGGCTCCTTGCCGTCGCTGTCGGCATGACCGGTCACGAAGCTCACGCTGTGCGCGTGATCGCGATGCGTGAGCGGTATGCCGGCGTAGGCCGCGCACCCTGCAGCCGCGGTGATGCCCGGTATCACCGAGAAGTGGATTCCTGCGCGGGCAACCGCCTCGAGCTCCTCGCCGCCGCGGCCAAATATGAACGGATCTCCGCCCTTCAGGCGCACCACACGCCTGCCAAGACCTGCGTGCGAGACCAACAGTTCGTTGATCTCGCGCTGTGTCGTGCCGATGCCGCCGGCGGCCTTGCCCACGCAGATTTTCTTGGCATCGCGGCGCGCCAGATCGAGCACGCCCTGGGACACCAGGCGGTCGTAGAGGATCACGTCGGCGTCCTGCAGCGCGCGCAGCGCCTTCAAGGTGAGCAACTCCGGATCGCCGGGCCCGGCGCCCACCAGAGTCACTTCACCGGCGCTGCGTGGCGCCATCGATGTCTTGGTCAGCAGCAGCTGCGCAACGCGCTCCGCGCCGCGCACATCGCCCTCGATGAAGCGGCGGCCCGCGGGCCCATCGACGATGGTTTCGAAGAAGCGCCGGCGCTCTTGGACGTCGCGCAGTCTGTTCATCGCGCCATTGCGAAGCTCGCGCAGCCACACGGCCAGCTCACCGAAGCGCTTGGGGATCAAGGCCTCGAGCCGCTCGCGCAAGCGGCGTGCGAGCACCGGCGAAGTGCCGCCGGTGGAAATCGCCACCAGCACCGGGTCGCGATCGATGATCGCAGGCACGATGAAGCGCGAGGCCACGCGATCGTCGACGACGTTCACGGGGATGGCGCGCGCATCGGCCAATTTGGCGATCCAGCGATTGACCGCCCGGCTGGCAGTGGCGACGATCACCAAACGCGCATCTTGAAGGTCCGCTGGAATGAATTCCCGGACCTTGAGCTGCAGGCTGCCGCGCGCGGCACGCGCCGTCAATTCCGGCGCAATAGCCGGGGCGACGACCGTGATCAGCGCGCCGGTGCGTTCCAGTAGGGAGACCTTGCGCAGCGCGACTTCGCCGGCGCCCACGACCAGCACCTTCTGTCCGGTCAGATCGAAAAATACGGGAAAGTAATTCATTGCCGGTCTCGAGGGCTAGGCACTGGCCGCGATCTTGCGGCGCGGGTGCAGGCCGCACTCGCGCGAATCGGCGCTCTCCCACCACCAGCGTCCCGCGCGTTCCTCCTCGCCCGATCGTACTGCCCGCGTGCAGGATGCGCAGCCGATGCTCGGATAGCCGATATCGTGCAGCCGGTTGTAGGGCAGCCGCCGGTCGCGAATGTAGTCCCAAATATCCCGCTCGCTCCACTCCAGCAGCGGGCTGATTTTGTACAAGCCGAATTCTGCGTCCCACTCCACGGGCGCCGCGAGCGCTCGACTCGCCGACTGGCCGCGCCTGACGCCGGTCACCCACGCGGCGCGGCCGGCCAGGGCGCGCCGGAAGGGATGCACTTTGCGAACTGCGCAGCACCCGCGCCGTTGCTCCACGCCGTCGCGAAAGCCGTTGATGCCATTCTCCTCGACCCAACCCTCGAGTTCCGCAGTATCCGGATAGTAAATCCGCAAGCGGCGGCCGTAGTGCCGCTGCAACCGATCGATGAGATCGTAGGTTTCCGGATACAGCCGGCCGGTGTCGAGGGTGAATATCTCGATATCCGCAACGGAGCCCCAGATCAGGTCGGTGAGCACCATCGACTCCGCACCTAAGCTATTGGCGTAGCAGACATTTTTATGGTCGGCGAGCGCGGCGCGGAGCTGCGAGATGCTGTCTTGCGCACGCTCGCGCAGGGCTTTTGGGAGTTCGGACATGGCCCAGCGACTATAGGTCGGCCATGCCCGCAACGAAACGAATTACGCGGCATGACGACATGCCGATTCGTGATGGCGCAACGGCCGCCGTGGACTACTATTGCGCCGATGAAGCTCCAACAGTTGCGCTATTTGGTGGCGGTGCACGATAACGGCCTGAACATCACGGCCGCGGCGCGTCAGCTGCACACCTCGCAACCCGGGGTCAGCCGCCAGCTCAAATTGCTCGAGGACGAACTCGGCTTCAAGCTGTTCGAGCGCGAGGGGCGGGCATTGACCCGAACCACCGCCGCGGGCGAGGAAATTATTTCGCGAGCCAGCAGCATCCTGCGCGAGATGCACAACATCCGCCGCACCTCGGCGGAGCTGCGCAAGGCCGACGGCGGCACCCTGTCGATCGCCACCACCCACACCCAGGCGCGCTATGTGCTGCCCCAGGTGATTCGCGCTTTTCGCGCGAAGTACCCCAAAGTCCGGCTGCACCTGCATCAGGGCACCTCGGAGCAAATCGCCGACATGGTGGCGCGCGACCGCGTCGACTTCGCGATCGCCACCGGCTCGGAGGAATTATTTCCGCACCTGGTGCGGTTGCCGGTCTACCGTTGGCATCGAGCGGTGGTGGTGCCACGCGGCCACCCGCTTGCCGGCGCCGGGAAGCTGACGCTGAAGAAGCTGGCCGAATACCCGATCGTCACCTATGTATTCAGCATCTCAGGCCGTTCATCGCTGCCCGCCCTGTTCGAAACCGCAGGACTGTCCCTCGATGTGGCGCTGACGGCGCGCGACTCGGATGTGATCAAGACCTACGTGCGCATCGGCCTAGGGGTCGGCATCCTGGCGCGGCTCGCCATCGACCCGGCGGCCGATGCGGACCTGGTGGTGCTCGACGCGGCGCATCTGTTCGAAGGCCACACGACATGGATCGGCTTTCGCCGCAGCGCGCTGCTGCGCGCCTACATGTACGAATTCATCGAGCTTCTCGCGCCGCATCTGCCCCGCAAGCTGGTGCGCGATGCGGAGAAAATGGAGACGCAGCAGGAAGTCGATCGGCTGCTGGAGGATGTGCAGCTTCCGCTGCGCGATGTTCCTTAGGCGCCGCTGGTACGCGAGACGAGCTCGTAGTCGAGACCGGCGTCGTTACAGGGTTGATAGGCGGCCGAAAATATCGAGAGGGCCGCCGCGGCGTTTGCGAAATCGCTGTCGTTGAGCTCGAAGCTGTTGAAGCCGCAGCGCGCCAGGAAAAACAGTTGATCCTGCCGCACATAACCGCAGGCGCGAATCTCGCCCGCGAACTTCCAGCGTTCCCGGAGCAGCCTTCCCTGAGAATAGCCACGCCCCTCGCCCGGCCCGGAGAACTGCGCCGCGATCAGCGCCAGCCGCGGTAAATCCGCAGCCAGCCGGTTGACGTCGCTTGCGGGCGCCAGCAGCACGCCCAAAGGGCCGGCTCTGGATATCCATAGATCACGAGCCTGTATCCACCGGTCGAAAGGCACGATCAGCGGCGCGGCTGCATCGATGGCGGTCTCGGTCAGGTAGTGCCACTCATCGACCATGACCCGACCGTCACGCAGCAACCGGCGCGGCATACACCCTTTCCTTGAATGGCTGAACTCCCAGGCGCCGCACAGTATCGAGAAAGCGCTCCTCGGGCCCGCGGCGTTCGACGTAAACCTCCAGCAGACGCGCAATGGTTTCCGCGACCTCGGATTTGGCCACCGATGGACCGATGACGGTGCCCAACGATGCGTCCTCGCCCGCAGCGCCGCCGATGGTGATCTGATACCACTCGCTGCCGCCCTTATCGACGCCGAGTATGCCGATGTGCCCGACGTGATGATGCCCGCAGGCATTCATGCAGCCGGACATCTTGACCTCGAGTTCGCCCAAGTCGTACACATAGTCGTAATCGTCGAAGCGTTCATTGATGAGCTTCGCCACGTCGATGGAGCCCGCGTTGGCGAGGCTGCAAAAATCCAGTCCGGGACAACAGATCATGTCGGTCAGGGTGCCGATATTCGGTGTCGCGAGACCGGCTTGGTCGAGCGCTTGCCACAGCGCGAAAACCTCGCCCTGCTCGACATCCGCCAGCAATAAATTTTGGCTGTGCGTGACGCGAATCTCGCCGAAGGAGTAGCGGTCGGCAAGCTCGGCGATCAATGCCATCTGCGCGGCGGTCGCGTCCCCGGGCGCAACCGCCGGCTTCTTCAGGGATATGAAGACCACCCGATAGCCCGGTATTTTGTGTTGCGCGGTGTTGTAGCGGTACCAGGCCCGAAACGCCGTGCTCCCGGCCACAGCGGGCTCGCAGTCCGGCTGCGCACGGTAAGCGGGAGCGGGAAAAAATGCGCGCATGCGCGCGATCTCGGCGTCGCCGATGCACGGCCCGGTGTCGCGGATCGAAGCCCATTCGGCCTCGACCCGGCGCCGGAATTCATCGATGCCGAGCGAGCGCACCAGGATCTTGATGCGCGCCTTCTGCAAGTTGTCGCGCCGCCCTTCGAGGTTGTAGACCCGCAGCACGGCCTCGAGGTAGGACAGAAGATATTCGCGCGGCAGGAAATCCCGCACCACCTGGCCGATGACGGGCGTGCGGCCCAGGCCTCCGCCGGCGAGAATCTCGAATCCCAATTCGCCTTGCGGGCCGCGCACGATATGCACGCCCACGTCATGCACCAGCGATGCCGCGCGATCTCTGGCGGCGCCGGTGACTGCAATCTTGAATTTCCTGGGGAGGTAGCTGAACTCGGGATGGAAAGTCGACCACTGGCGGATGATTTCGCACCACGGCCGCGGGTCCTCGAGCTCATCCGGCGTCACACCGGCCAAGTGATCCGAGGTGACATTGCGGATGCAGTTGCCGCTGGTCTGGATGGCGTGCATCTCGACGCTTGCGAGCTCGGCCAGGATGTCCGGCACATCTTCAAGCTTGGGCCAGTTGAACTGCAGGTTCTGGCGGGTGGTGAAATGACCGTAGCCCCGATCGTAGCGCTGCGCGATGCCAGCGAGCGCGCGCAATTGCGCCGACGACAACAGCCCGTAGGGAATCGCGATCCGAAGCATGGGTGCATGCTTTTGGATGTACAGGCCGTTTCGCAGACGCAGGTGCTTGAACTCGTCGTCGCTGAGTTCTCCTGCCAGAAAGCGCCGCGTCTGATCGCGAAACTGGGCGACGCGCTCATTGACCAGCGTCTTGTCGATGGCGTCGTAGCGATACATGGCTGCACGTTACGGCCTGTCAGGCCGAATCAGCCAATACCGCTCGTGCATAAGCTAATAACCGTAAGTCGGACCCACGTCGCAATGCAGCGACCCAATGCGCGCCGGCGCCTCCTAAAACCGTGATTCGCTCGACAGAGCCAATCCGCCGTTCAGTGCAGCATCTGACTTGAGGAATCTCAGGGCCCAAATCAGGTGATAACAGAGCTGACGGAAGTGTTGGTGGAGCCGGACACTTACCATGTCTCGGCCGAGCCTTTGCTCATGGTTGCCGATCTGCACGGCGCCTTGGCGCTGTGCCTGCACGACGAGGGCCGCGCGGTCGGCGGCCTGCTGCATTTGCGATTCATGGGGGGCAACGGGCTTCCCAGCGACGTGACCGACAATACCCTGACGTCCGTTTTGGTGGTCCTGGACCGCTTCAAGCGTGCCGTGCTCGGCAACGCGCTGCCGCGTGATGACATTCAGGCGCGGATTCTTGCGCACGCCCTGCCTCCCACCGGTGCCGGGGAGCCCAGCGCTTCCCTGGTCGATCTCATCCGGGCAGATCTTGCCGACGGCAAGATTGCCTGCGGCACGCAGATGACGCGCAGGACCGAGCCGGTTCGCGTGTGCTTTCAGCCGGCGGAGGGCCGCGCCTGGATTTGCGGTCCCAACGATCTGCGCGCGACTCGCACCGCGCAACGCTCCAGCGGTTAGAGAAACGCGCACCCGCGGGTGCGGCACCCAATCCGGTGCGGCGCCATTGTAAACTTCCATCCTGGCGATTTTTGGCGCACGAGCTTGCGTCGGGGTACGACATGCGAACTGCGATGGTTCTGGCCTTCTTGGTCCTCTCTGCGTGCGCTAGCGACAAGCTCGCCTTGGCGCCGCCCGCGGGCGTGGACTTGACCGGCAACTGGAAGCTGAACGAAGCGGACAGCGACGATCCCATGCGCTTGACGCAGGCTCAGTCCGCGGCCGTGAACCAGGCCGGCGCCACGAGTTCCACCGGCCGTGCCAGCCGTACTGCCGCCGCTGCGCTGGGACCGGCCACCCCGTCCATCGGCATCTTGGGCGCGGGACTGCGGTGGCCCGGAAAGAGCCTCCAAATCAAACAGATTGCGGGCGTGGTTGCCTTTACCTCGGACGGGCGCAACGTGGTATTTCAGCCTTCGGACCATCAGCAGTACAAGCCACGCTTCTCCGGGGACGATGCGGTACTGCGGGATTCGGACCGGCGGCGCGAGGCACCGCCGCCGATATGCGGCTGGGAGGGCAAAGCGCTCGTGGTTCGCTCCGCCGATCCCGATGACGATATGCCGCCCTATGAGCAGCGCTACAGCGTGTCACCCGACGGCCAGCGGCTGGTGGAAGTCGTGGGTTTCAGAGGTGGGCGTTCGAGCGGCTTCACCATGTCCCGGGTATGGGATCGGGTGCCGTAAATAAAAAAGCCGGGTCATGCCCGGCTCTAAGTATTTCCCCATGCCTACGCGGAGCTGGTCTTAAAGGCGCTCTCGCGATGATCGGTCCCTTTTTACTTCCCAGAAATCCTATTGCGTCCGAGCAACACTCTATATGTGCGGTGCGCGTGAATCTAGCCCAATTGTGGAGAAGCGTGAAAATAAATGTAGTAAAAAAACAACAATTGATGCCGGCGACCGTCCCGAGGACCGAAGCCGCTGCGCAACCGGGTATCCTTAAGTTTCGGCCCGACTAAAGATCCGGAGGCCACATGGCCAAGCACTCCAAGACAGCCAGCATCGATAAGCCCGCCGTGCGCACCCGGCGAGCCTATTTCGACTGCCGGTTCGGGCAACTGCACGTTCGAACCGCATTCCCCACCACCGGCGGCTTCGACGAGCAGGTGACTCTGTTCTGCCTGCACGGGAGCGAGGGCTCAAGCCGGAGCTTTGCGCGCTTTCTTCCTGAGATTGCCGACGAGCGCTCCGTTTATGCGCCCGACCTGCCAGGCTGCGGCGAATCGGATCCCCCGCCAACGCCTGCGGCGGAGCACGCCGCTGCGGCAATTTCCGACTTCGCAGGCGATCTGCGCCTGCGCCAGATCGACGTGCTTGGCGTTCGCTTCGGCGCGGAAGTGGCAATTGCGCTTGGCAATGCGCGGCCGCAGCTGGTCCGGCGCTTGGTGCTGATTGCGGTTCCCGCACTGGGGCAGGCTTCCCCCATTAATTCCAAGAGCCTCGTGCTGCGCAACAAACTCGATCCAGACCGCGTGCAGCGGACAAAGAGCATCCTTCCCAATGCGCAGTTCGCGGACACCTCCGGCGATGCCGAGGATCTCCTGGACGCCGCACCGCAGGTGCTGGCGAAATTGATCGGCGGATTTCTACGCGGGCCTTGAGTCCGGCAACTGAGCGAGGCTTTGCTTGAGACTCAATAAATATATCAGTGAAACCGGAGCCTGTTCGCGCCGGGAGGCCGACAAATGGATCGAGAGCGGGCGCGTCACTTGCAATGGCGCACCGGCAGCGCTGGGCACGCAGGTCGGCGACGGCGACGACGTGCGCGTCGACGGCAAGCCGATCCAACGCCGCCGCAAGCAGATTTACATCGCGCTCAACAAGCCGGTCGGAATCACTTGCACCACGGAAACGCACATCGAGGGCAACATCGTCGATCTCATTGGGCACTCCGAGCGGATTTTTCCGATCGGGCGGCTCGACAAGGATTCGGAGGGCTTGATTCTGCTCACCAATGACGGCGACATCGTCAATGAGATCCTGCGCGCCGAGAATAATCATGAGAAGGAATACCTGGTCACGGTGGACCGTGCGCTCACCGATCTGTCGCTGCGCATGCTGGGCGATGGCGTCAAGATCATGGGCATCCTGACCAAGCCCTGCAGGGTGACCCGGGTGGATCCGGTCACTTTTCGAATGATTCTCACCCAGGGACTCAATCGCCAGATTCGCCGCATGTGCTCGGCGCTCGGCTACAAGGTGCGGCGCCTGCAGCGAGTGCGCATCATGAACATCCAATTAGGTTCGATGGCTGCGGGCGAATGGCGGAATCTTTCACAGGCCGAACTCGCCGGCCTGCTGCCACGAGTCTCCGCGCGACCCTCAGCCTAAGCGCAACTCAGCGGACGCCACGCCTTCCGACCACTTGCGGCCGCTCGCGACGCGCCAATCGGGATCTTGCGCCTTGGCCGCCAGCCAACCGAAGAAATCCTGTCCTTGATTGGTCCAATAGGCGTAGCTGAACAGCACGCCGCCGGTGCTGGAGGCGACGGTGAATCGCCTGCGAAACCCGAAGCTCGCGAGGCCCCGGGTGCAGGTGATGCGCGGCGAATTTTCCGACAATGCGTATTGACTGGCGCCCACCTGCAGGCGCAAGCGTCCCGCTTGGGCAAATAGACAAACGTTCGGCTGTGACGCGCGAATCAGCGCGATGCCATGCACCAGCCGCGGCGGATCATCGTATGCGGTCCAGGTCCCGCCCAACGCATGCCACTGCAGCACCATTCCGTGGCGGCGAAAGTCGATCACCGAAATGGTGCCGGCGCTGTCCGAGGTCATGCTTGCAGCATGCCTCATAATTCGATCATTGAGAATCTCGATCGGCCAGGTTCGCAAACGCAGCCTCGACGATGCCCGGGGTGAGCAGCTGCGGCAACACCACTGGATCGGCGTTTCCGGGCGTGGAGTTGTACACCACGTACAGAGGCACCCCCGCGCGGCCGAATGCGGCCAATGCCGTGGTGATCGCTGGATCCCGGTTGGTCCAATCGCCTTTCATGAGGGCCACGCCTTTGTCATGAAAGAGCCGCTGCACGGACGAATCCGCAAAGGCGTTGCGCTCGTTGACCAGGCAGGTCAGGCACCAGCTCGCGGTAAAGTTCACCAATACCGGGCGGCCCGCGGAGTTCAACTCGGCAAGCCGCCCCGCATCGTAAGGCTGCCACTCGTCGGCTGCGCGCGCCGCGGTCGCGGCGGCAGTCGAAGGATGCAAGGCGCTTCCCGCGAATTGCACGGGCAGCACGATGGCCAGCAGCGCGGCCACCGCTACGGTTGCAAGCGCGGCGAGGCGGCCTCGTCTCGAGCTCGACTTCGATCGCTGATAGGCCCAGGCAGCGAGCGCGACCAGAATCGCTCCGGCCAAGGCGGCGGCCAAGCCGGACGAGGTCTGCTGCGCGAGCACCCATAGCAGCCACGCTGCCGAGGCATACACCGGAAAGGCGAGCACCTGCTTCAATATGTCCATCCAAGCGCCGGGTTTGGGCAATGCAGAGCGGAACCAGGGGGCGAAGGACAGCACAACAAACGGCAGAGCCAGACCCAACCCTAAGGCGAAAAATATGCACAGCGCGACGCCCGGCGATTGGGTGAGTGCCGCGCCAACGGCGGCCGCCATGAACGGCGCTGTGCACGGGGTCGCCACCAGTGTCGTCAGCACGCCGGTGAAAAATGTCGCGCGATACCCGCCTCCTTTAGTCAATGCATCGCCGATGCCTCCAAGTTCGCCGCCGATCTCGAAGACACCGGACAGGTTCAATCCCACCGCCAGCAGCAGATACACCATTAGCGTGACGAACAGCGGCGACTGCAATTGGAAGCCCCAGCCAATCTGCTCGCCGCCGGCGCGCAACAGCAACAATATCGCCGCCAGGAGCAGCATGGAGGCAATGACGCCGGCGGCAAAAACCAAGCCCTTGGTGCGCACCTTGGCCGGATGCTTTTTCGCCTGTTCGGCCAGGCTGATGGCCTTGATCGACAGTACCGGAAACACGCAGGGCATCAGGTTCAAGATGAGGCCGCCTAGAATGGCGAACAGGAGCAGGACTGGAAGGCTGGCAGGCAACTCGGCAGCGGCAGTGGCGGAAGCGGCAGCGGTAGCAGTGGGAGCGGCCTTGGCTGCGCCTGAGCCCGCGCTCGCGCCAGCGCCGCCGCCGCCGCCTGTCAGGGGAGCCGCAATCTCCATCGGAACCGCAACCGTAGCGGATCCATTCTGCTCGGTGGCTACGAGCACGCCGCCGACGCTGCTGCCCACCGCCGGGGGTTGGTAACCCAGCTTCATCGCGAGCTCGATGCCGTTTGCAGTGCGCGTGAAGGTTTGTGAAGCGGCGTACTCGATCCCACCCTCGTCATAAGGGAAAAATGCCAGCGATTTGATCTGCGCGAGCGTCGCTCCCCATTCCTTGCCGAGCGCGATAATGAGCCGGCCATCCTGAATGCGCGCGCTGACGGTGGCCGGCGCGGCAGCTGCCAGGTCGCTGCGCGCCGCGGCGAACAGGGGGGCCTCGGCGCGGTCGATTGGGCCGGCAGCGAGGCTTACGGGAAGGCTCAATTGCAGGTTGGCGCTTTCCGGAACGCAGATGTCGGAGCAGACCAACCAACTGGCTTTCGCGGACAGCGTGATCGGGGCTTGGTTCGCGAGCGTTTTGGGCGCGGTGATGCGCACCAGGTGCAGGGCATGCCCCGCATAGCCGTAATTCACCAAGGGGGGAAGTTCGAAGCGATGCGGCGTAGTCCAGACGATGTCATCCGCCGTGAATCCCGCCGGCAGCGTCCAAACCAGCTTCGTGGCCTGCCCGGAATCGCCGGGATTGCGCCAGTAGGTATGCCAGCCGTCGCGAATGTCGAGCGCGAGCGCAACCCAAAACACCTGGCCGGGACCCACGCTGGTCACTTCGCTGGTCAGGCGCGCCTTGACGTTGTCCGTGGCGACCACGGCGCCCGACAGTGCGTGAGCGGCCGTCGAAGCCATCAGCAGGCCGAGAAGCCAGAATCGGAATATGCGCATAGGCCGTATGTTACCCAATTAAAGCCGGCTCAGAGCGCATGCCCCAAGGCGTGTGCAGCGCCTCACAGTCTGAGCTAATGTAAGCGCGTTCAACAAAAAAGCAGTGCATGCAAGAAAACTACGTAGAACGCATCCTCAAAGCGAAGGTATACGATGTCGCCATCGAAACCTCGCTGGAAGCCGCGGGGCGCCTGTCGCGCCGGCTCGATAATCGCATCCTGTTCAAGCGTGAAGACCTGCAGCCGGTGTTTTCGTTCAAGATTCGCGGGGCGTATAACAAGATCGCGCAGCTTTCGAAGATCAGCGCGCAGCGCGGCGTCATTTGCGCCTCCGCCGGCAACCACGCGCAGGGGGTTGCCCTGGGCGCACGCACCCGCGGCATCCCGGCGGTCATCGTCATGCCGTTGAGCACACCTGAGATCAAGGTGCAGGCCGTGGCGGACTTGGGTGCGGAAATCGTCCTGCACGGCGATGACTACGATCATGCCTATGAACGAGCGACCGAGCTTGCTGCATCGCGCGGGCTGGTGTTCGTGCATCCGTTCGACGATCCGGACGTGATCGCCGGGCAGGGCACGGTTGCCATGGAAATCCTGCGCCAGCACCATGGGGACGATATCGATGCGATCTTCGTGCCGGTCGGCGGCGGCGGCCTGATTTCGGGGATTGCCGCCTATACGAAATCGCTGTATCCGCGCATCAAGATCATCGGAGTGGAACCGGAGGATGCCGCTGGAATGGCTGAATCCCTGCGCGCCGGCAAGCGCGTCACCCTCGAGCGCGTCGGCCTGTTTGCGGACGGCGTGGCCGTGCGCAGGGTGGGCGAGGAGACCTTCAGGCTTGCCAAGCAATATGTCGACGAGATCGTGCTGGTGAATACCGACCAGATGTGCGCCGCGATTCAGGACATCTTCGAAGACACGCGCACGATTGCCGAGCCGGCGGGAGCGCTGGCGGTGGCGGGCATCAAGAAGTACGTGGCACGGGAAGGGTGCACCGGGCGCACCTTCATCGCGGTCAACTCCGGGGCCAACATGAACTTCGACCGCCTGCGGCACGTCGCGGAACGCGCGGATATCGGCGGGCAGCGCGAGGCGCTTCTGGCGGTGCAAATACCCGAGGCACCGGGGTCGTTTCTGCGGTTTTGCGAGGTCCTGGGAGGGCACAGCGTCACCGAGTTCAATTATCGGTACGAGGAGTCGCAATCGGCGCAGATATTCGTGGGCCTCGCGCTTAGGGCAGGCCGCGCCGAACGCGAGTCCCTGGTGAGCACGATCGCGGCGGCCGGCTTCGCCGTGCGCGACATGACGGACAACGAGATGGCCAAGCTGCACGTGCGCTACATGGTGGGCGGCCATGCCCGCGGCCTCAAGCACGAGTGTTTGTATCGCTTCGAATTTCCGGAGCGCCCGGGCGCGCTGCTGAAGTTTCTGCGCGCGATCGGCTCGAGCTGGAACATCAGCCTGTTTCACTACCGCAATCACGGCTCGGACTACGGCCGCGTGCTCGCCGGAATCCAGGTACCGCCGGCGACGCGCACCGATTTTCTATTGCACCTGGCGGATTTGCAGTACGCCTATACCGAAGAGACCGACAATGCGGCGTACAAGATATTCTTAGGCGGCGAATAGCGGCGCCTCGGGGTTATGACCGTCTCTGCACGTGGATTTGGCACAGACAAAGCTGTGCAGCACGCTGAGTGTCTGCGCCTGTGCGCGTTCTGCGGTAACGGCCGACAGTGCGATGAGCAATGCCAGTGTCGCCGGCCATTTTGAGATGGTGTTCATTCCGCAGTTCTCCTATTGGACCTTGTGCCAGCTCCGCTGCCACGGATCGCGGGGGATGCCGGGAGGATCAAGGCCCTCGGGAGTGTACGTTAGGATGTCGGAGTAGTGCGCCAAACAGGTTGATGCGGCCTGAGCGCCGGCGCCGGCGGACGCTACACTGGCGACGATTAGTTCTCGGCGATTTCATCGGTCTATAAGGTGGGTGCCATGCGCATTGAACTTAGTCGTGGTTTCTTGGCGATCGCAGCGGCGAGCGTGGCTATCTTTAGTCTGGCTTACGGCGACTTCGCGCCGTCGGGTCAGTCGTTACCCAGCTGGATTCCGTGGCGAGACACATGGGTCAATGCAGTCGCGCTACTACTGTTGGTCGCAAGCGTCGGTGTTTGCTTCACGCGCACGGCTAGCCTGAGCGCGTTGATGATCGGTGTGTACCAAGCGATCTGGGCGCTAATCGGCATACCCGCGATCCTATCCGGACCCTTAAGCTTCGGCGGTTGGTATGGCTTTTGCGAAGCCCTGACGTGCTTCGTCGCCACATGGATCCTTTACGTCAGGGAACTGCCCATTGCCAGTGCGCGCGCGGTGCGCGTGGCGCGGGTTCTGTTCGGCCTCACCTGTGTGTTCTATGGCTGTTCGCACTTTGCCTACGCCGATTACACCGCCAGCATGGTGCCTGCCTGGCTACCGTACGCGTTGGGATTCGCGTACTTCACGGGGCTCGGCCACATCGCGGCTGGAGTTGGCGTCGCGGCTGGAATTGCGCCGCGTTTGGCGGCTACTCTCGAAGCGATCATGATGAGCTTGTTCGGCCTTCTGGTCTGGGCGCCAAGCTTCTTCGCGCAACCGCGGCCCAAATGGGCAGGTACGCCCCACAATCAATGGTCCGAGCTCGTCGTGAACCTTTTATTGGCTGCGTCCGCGTGGATTGTCGCGGATTCTCTGCGAAATCGCTCGTGGGGCTTCGGCTCTCGCGTACGCGCCTAGTTGGCAATCCTCGCGGTGCTCGGCACCGACGGGCGCAGGCCGCTCAACCACATTTGCGCGCGGCGCACCGCCGGGTCGTCGGCACCGCGGGCCTTGAGCAATATCGGCACCGCGGCGGCGAGTTCATCGGCGGCCTCGCTCGAATGCCCCAGATGGGCAAGCACATAGGCGTGAATGGCATGCGCTTGCGCGGCGGATGCGCCCGAGGGCGAGGATGTCTCCGCCCAGATCTTGAGGGATTGCTCGCTGCGGGCGAGGGCTTCCTCGAATTCGTCACGGTCCACCAGCAGGCGCGCGAACTGCATGAGCAGCGTGGCGCGCCATGGGTGCTTGGCCGGCAATGTCTTGTCGTAAATCGCCAGAGCTTGGCGAAACTCGGCTTCCGCCCCGGCCAGGTCGCCCTCGTCGTGCAGCAGCACGGCCAGATTCGCGCGCGCGTAGCCGACGTTGTAGTTGTCGGGACTGTGAATCCTTATATTGGTGTCGAGAACGCTGCGCAGCAGCGGCTCTGCCTCGGCAAATCGGCTTTCGCGCTGCAGCAGCAAGGCATAACTGGTCTTCGCGTCCGACGAGCGCGGATGCCGGTCGCCGTAAGCGTGGTCCAGGCGCCGAATCGATTCCCGGTACCAGCTCTCCGCCTGCTTCAGGTCGCCCTGACTCTGGGCGACAACCGCCAGATCATAGAGCTGCACGGCGACCCGCGGATGATCGTCGCCGAGCACGCGTTTATCGATGTCCAGGGCGCGCTCATAGGTTTGGGTCGCAAGCGCCCATTGGTGCTCGCCCGAGTAAACGCCGGCGAGATTGTCGAGCAACGCGGATACATCCGTCGGCTGCGCGCCTGTCGATTGCAGTATGTCGAGGCCGCGCAGGTACAGGCTCCGGGCCTCGCCTGAGCGGCCTTGTTGCTGCCTGAGCCTTCCCAAGGCCGACAAAGCCATGCCGGTCTCCTGGCTGACGGGGCCAAAATTATCCTGCGCCAGGTGCAACGCTTCCTGCACGGGTGCTTCGGCGCCGCTCAAGTCGCCGGCGCCGATGAGCGCGTGGCTCAATTCCAGCAAGGTGTCGATGCGCGATTTATCGCGCGCCTGCGGCTGCAGCGCCAGGGAGTCGTTCAACACCTTTTGAGCGTCCTGGTATTGCCCGAGGCTGTCGTACACCGCGCCGACCGTTGCCAGCAGCGCCGCCTTGGTCGCCGGCTGATCCTGCAACCCGGCTTGCAGGCGCTGCGCGCTCGAGTCCAATAGTTCGCGCGCAGTGACCTGGTTGCCGCGGTTCTCTTCCGGATCCGAAAGCTTGAACAGGTCGACCAGAAAGCTCGATATCTCGCCGGCGCGGATCCGCTCGAGTTCCGCGCGCTCGCGCTGCTCGGCGACCCGGTCGCGCTCCGCCCCGATTCGCACCGACTGGATGTAGGTCGTGGTCGCAAAGGCGACCACCAGCATGAACACGCTCACGCCCGCGGTTACTGGGAGCCAATGGCGGCGCACGAACTTAGCGGAACGATAGCGCAGAGTGTCGCCGCGCGCGATGACGGGCAGGCCGTCCAAATAGCGCTGAATGTCCCCCGCCATGTGCTGCGAGGATCCGTAGCGGCGCTCCGGCTCCTTGCGCATGGCCATGGAGACGATGTTGTCCAAATCATCGTGCAGCGCGCGCCGCAAACGGCTGACGCTGGTGCTTCTAGCTTCCGCGATGGCCAGCGCGGCGCCGGGCTCGGCGTGCTTCAAGGCCAGGCTGGGCGGGAGCGGGTTCTTTTCGCATATGGCGCGCTCGATGTCGGTCAGGCGCGCGGAGGGAATGACGAAGGGGCTGGTTCCGCACAGCAGCTTGTACAGCAGCACGCCGAGCACATAGACGTCGCTCGAGGTGGTGATGGCCTGGCCGCGGACCTGCTCCGGGCTGGCATGATCCGGCGTCATCACCCGAACGTCGGCATGAGTCACGGCCAGTGTCGTTT
>Ga0302320_10005488_pt1 | contig 28393 bp, 24 predicted proteins | sample Bog_T0_3_FD_202130 | JGI IMG/M metagenome (GOLD analysis project Ga0302320, IMG submission 202130) | Peat permafrost microbial communities from Stordalen Mire near Abisko, Sweden - Bog_T0_3 | ecosystem: Environmental > Terrestrial > Soil > Wetlands > Peat | place: Sweden: Abisko, Stordalen Mire...
CCAAGACGGTCGACGTCCACCGAGGACACATAAAGGAGAAGCTGGAATTGAAGGACGTCACGGCGCTCGTGCGCCACGCCGTCCGCTGGGTGGAAACGCAGAATTTGGGGCAGTAGCCAGTTGGGTTGTTTCAAATAGCTGGCTGACAAAGGCATCCGACTTATGGGCCGGGCGCCTATGCACCGAGTGCCCCAACAAAAAACAATAAATGCATACTCCCCGCCAAGCGGTGCGGAGATGATTCCGGGTCGAAGGCTTAGTATCGGCGGCAGATCAAACCACCCATCGAACCATGACCGTCGTACCCCTGACCCTCACGATCAGCCTCTGCCTCGTATTTACGTTCATCGTTTTCTTCCTCCGCGAGCACGCCCGGGGCAACCTGAGCAGCGCCGAGAGGGACTCGCTCCTGCCCCTGGCTGAGGAGAAGGCGGTTTTCGCGCGCAGGTCCGACAACGCCGAAACCCCGGACCCGGTTAACAGGCAGTAACTTCCGGGGGACGTGCCCTCCCCGATTCGAGCTCTAGAGCACAGCCACGTCCGGAGGTAACCCGACTGAGCCACCGCTTTATTCCATGCCCGCCCAAAAAACTACCGTTGAATTCAACGACAAGGTCGTCCGCCAGTTCCTGCTGGCCTCAGTCATATGGGGAGCCGTGGGCATGCTGGTGGGTGTCCTGATCGCGGCCCAGCTGAACTACTGGCAGCTGAACTTTAGCACCCCCTGGCTCACGTGGAGTCGGATCCGCCCGCTGCATACCAACGCGGTCATCTTCGCGCTCGTGGGCAACTCGATGTTCGCGGGCGTGTACTATTCCACGCAGCGCCTTGTGAAGGCCCGGCTGGCCAGCGATTTCCTGTCCCAGCTCCACTTCTGGGGCTGGCAGGCGATCATCGTGAGCGCGGCGCTGACGCTTCCCTTCGGCCTCAGCCGGGGCCAGGAGTATGGCGAGCTGATCTGGCCCATCAACCTGGCGGTGGTGGTCATATGGGTTGTTTTTGCGGTAAACTTCTTCTGGACCCTCGCTCGCCGCAACGAGCCGAGCCTTTACGTCGCCCTCTGGTTCTACATCGCGACCATCGTCACGGTGGCGATGCTCTACATCGTCAACCACCTCTCGATCCCGACAAGCTGGACCCACAGCTACTCGATCTTCGGCGGCGTCCAGAACGCCCTCGTGCAGTGGTGGTACGGCCACAACGCCGTGGCCTTCTTCCTGACGACGCCGATCCTCGGCATCATGTACTACTTCCTGCCGAAGGCGGCAAACCGGCCGGTGTATTCCTACCGGCTCTCCGTGGTGCATTTCTGGTCGCTTGTCTTTGTCTACATCTGGGCCGGCCCCCACCACCTCCTTAACACCGCCCTCCCGAATTGGCTGCAGGACCTGGGGATGACCTTCTCCCTCATGCTCTGGGCCCCCTCCTGGGGCGGCATGCTGAACGGCCTGCTGACGCTTCGAGGCGGATGGGACAAGCTGCGCACCGACCCCGTGATCAAGTTTTTCGCCGCGGCCGTCACGTTCTACGGCATGGCAACCTTCGAGGGGCCGCTCCTTGCGATCAAGTCCGTGAACGCGCTCGCGCATTACACCGACTGGATCATCGCCCACGTGCACGCCGGCACGCTCGGCTGGAACGGGTTCATGGCGGCAGGCATGATCTACTGGCTCATCCCCCGACTCTGGAACAGGCCGCTCTACAGCACAGCGCTCGCGAACCTGCACTTCTGGATCGGGCTCGTTGGCATCCTGCTCTACGTCGGCGCCATGTGGACCAGCGGCATCACGCAGGGCCTGATGCTCAACGCCACGACCGAGCACGGCACCGTCCTTACCTACCCTAACTTCCTCGATACCGTGAACGTCATCCGGCCCATGATGCTGATGCGTGTCATCGGCGGCATCCTGTACCTCTCCGGCTGGTTCCTGATGGCCTACAACCTCTGGCGCTCGGTCAGCGGGGCGCAGCCGGTAAACGGTACGATCGAGGTGTTCGTCGAGGAGCCGGCCCACGATTCGCCCAGCCGCCTCTCGATCGCCGGATGGGTCCTCAACGCCCCGGTCCTCTTCTGCGTCCTGGGGGTCGGGTTTGCCTGCGCGTGGATGTTCGGCGGCCACTTTGTGAGCATCGCCGGGATAGTGGGCACGATGTTCTGCGCTGTCGTGGCCTTCTCCCACTTCGAGGCACGGCGCAAGAACTGGGGCGACTGGTATGACCGTCTCCTGGTGAGCGCAGTCCCGTTCACGGTCCTCACCTTCGTGGCCGTCGTCGCTGGAGGCCTGATCCAGATCATCCCGACGGTCGTGATCCACCGGGCCGCGAACGTTGAGGATAGGCGCCAGATCCCGTACACCCCGCTCGAGCTTGCGGGCCGCGACCTCTATGTCAGCAACGGCTGCTACCTCTGCCACTCCCAGATGATCCGCACGCTCGTGCCGGACGTCCTTCGCTACGGAGACTATTCCCGCCTCGGCGAGTCGATCTACGACCATCCCTTCCAATGGGGCTCAAAGCGCAACGGCCCGGACCTGGCCCGCGTGGGCGGAAAATACCCGAACGTCTGGCACCTGCGCCACATGGAGAACCCGAGATCGATCTCGACCGGCTCGAACATGCCGAACTTCCCCTGGCTGCTCACCAACACGCTCGATGTGAGCACGATGCCTCGCAAGATCACCGTGCAGCGCCAGCTCGGGGTCCCGTACCCGGAGTGGACCGACGCGCAGATAACCTCGAGCATCGAGGCCCAGCAGAAGCAGATCGCCAAGGACCTGCGCGACTCCGGCGCCTACATCGAGCCGGACCGGGAGATCGTGGCGCTGATCGCGTACCTGCAGCAGCTCGGGCACTACGAGAAGGTGGTCCCCTCCGGCACCGCCCCGACACTCGCCGACTAAGCCTCAATTCCTCCCATAAGCCATGTTCAATCGAATCATCTACGGGGATTCCACAGCGATATTCACCATCGTGGCGTTCGCGTTCGCTGCCGCGATCTTCATCACGATCAGCTGGCGCGCCCTGCGCATGAAGCGCCCGCAGGTCGCGCATTATGAGAACCTGCCCTTCCTGACAGCGACTCCGGCAAGCGTCCGCAGCGATGACGAAGGCGGAGCCGGCCAGAAAGCCCATCCAGCGAGCGACGCAACGCCCCATCATCGAACATGAACCCGAACACGCCCCCAACACCGTCCGAGGACACGCTGCGCCCGCACACCTACGACGGGATCCAGGAGTATGACAAGCGGCTCCCGAACTGGTGGCTCTTCACGTTTTATGTGACCATCGTGTTCTGGGTTGGCTACTGGTCCTACTATGAGTGGCTGCACGTGGGCCCGAGCAACCGCCAGCAGATTGAAAAGTCGATCGCGAGCATCGAGGCCCAGAAGCTTGCCGAGACCGCCTCCACGAAGCTCGACAATGCGGGCCTTTGGGCGATGAGCCGCAACCCCGTCTTTGTCGAGGCCGGCAAGGCCACCTTCAACTCGATCTGCGCCACCTGCCACAAGGAGAGCTTGAGGGGCGTGGTCGACGGTGGGATAGGCGCCAACCTGATGACCCAGACGTGGATCCACGGCGGAAACCCGCTCGACCTCTACAATACGGCCACGAACGGTGTGCTGGCCAAGGGCATGCCGGCGTGGGGACCGGTCCTCGGCCAGAAGCGCGTCATTGAGGCCGTGGCCTACGTCCTCAGCCATCACCACGAGGGTGAGCCCATGACTATTCAGTCGGCTCCTGCGGCAAAATGAGGTTTGGTATATTATGGAGCTGCCGCCTCGTCCCACTTTGGAATCCGTCACGACCATTCGCGACGACGGCTCACGCAGGTTCCTGTACCCGGCTGACGCGCGTGGGATCTTCACCGTGGGACGCAGGCTTTCGGGCCTGTTCCTGATAGCATTCTATCTCTCGCTGCCCTGGATCAAGGTGGGTGGCTATCCGTCCGTTTTCCTGGACGTGGCCAACCGGCGCTTCCACCTCTTCGGCTTCACACTCACGGCCCAGGACGCATGGCTCCTGTTCTTCCTGATCACGGGCCTGGGGTTCCTCCTGTTCTTCCTGACGGCGCTTGTCGGCCGGGTGTGGTGCGGTTGGGCATGCCCGCAAACCGTGTTCCTCGACCACGTCTACAGGCCCATCGAGCGGTGGATCGACGGGGACGCGGTGCGGCGGCGCGCCCTGGCGGCCGCCCCCTGGACGGCCGGTAAGATTGCCCGGCGCGTCGCAAAGCACGGGCTCTTTATCCTGGTCTCCGCCGTAATCACCCACCTGTTCCTGGCCTACTACGTGTCGTTGCCCGAGGTCTGGGCCATGATGCGCGCGGCCCCGGGTGAGAACTGGAGCGCGTTCGCATTCATCGCCGTGGCCACGGGCGCCCTCTATTTCAACTATGCATGGTTCAGGGAGCAGCTCTGCATCATCATCTGCCCTTACGGGCGCCTTCAGTCGGCCCTCCAGGACGACCATTCGCTGATCATAGGCTACGACACGCGCCGGGGCGAGCCGCGCTCGACGCTGGCGGAGGCCAAGGCGCACGCAGCCGGCGCGACGGTCGGCGACTGCGTCGCCTGCAGCCGCTGCGTGAGCGTGTGCCCGACGGGGATCGACATCCGTAACGGTCTCCAGATCGAGTGCATCGGCTGCGCCGCCTGCATCGACGCCTGCGATGAGGTGATGGAGAAGCTGCACCGGCCGAGGGGCCTGATCCGCTACGATTCGCTGAATGGATTTGCCGGCGGGAAAACGCGGTGGTTTCGACCCCGCACGGCAGTCTACACGGTGCTTCTTCTTGCCGGCATCAGTGTGGCGACCTGGGCGTTTTCCACCCTCAGGCCGGCCAACTTCGGGGTTACGCGCATGACGGGCGCGCCGTACATCGTGGACGCGCAATTCGTCCGAAACCAGTTCCTGGCCCGGATTGTCAACAAGCGGACAGGGCCCCAGCGCTTCGTCGTGAGCGTCACTCAGGGCCCCGGCGAGCTGCGCCAGACGGGCTTCTCGGAGGTCGTCACGGTGCCTCCCCTGGGCGAGATTATCGAGCCGCTGATCCTTCAGATGCCGCGCCTCAAATACCAGGGTCCGTTCCAGGTCTCGATGAGCATGAGGGACGAGGCGGGCAAATTCCACCTCGAGCGTCAGGTCGAATTCCTGGGCCCGGACGCCAAGCTCCTGCGCGAGGAGGAGGCAGAGGAGGCCCGTGGATCAAAATAAAGCACAGGGACGCAAGTCCCTCCTCTGGCTCTGGATCGTCGCAGCATGCGTGATCCATGTTTCGGCCTGGACAGCCTGGTTCATCATCGCAGCGCACCATCCCGTCCAGGAGGTTCCCCTGGCAACCGCGGCCGCGCGCTGAACCATGGAACTGGCAGCTGTAAACTCCCCCGCGGCGGCCTTCGTTGCAGGACTCATCACGAGCCTGCACTGCGCGGGCATGTGCGGGCCGCTGGCGTGCGCGCTCATGCCCGGACGCGGGGACAAGGCGGACGGCAACACCGTGAGCACGGTCTACCACGTGACGCGCCTGACAAGCTACGCCGTCCTGGGCGGGATCGCCGGGGGCCTGGGTAGGCAGCCGCTCGCCTGGGCCTCGGAATCCGCGCTCCGCTGGATACCGTGGCTGATGGTGCTTTTCTTCATCGCCCTTGCGCTCAGGTGGGACCGGTTTCTGCCGAAGGTGGAGGCGCTCGGGCGGGTGAACCTGGGCTTGCGGGGGTGGTTACGCGGTCGCTCGAAGGTCGAGGCGGCCGCCGTTTTCGGGGCCGCGACCCCGCTTTTGCCCTGCGGCCCGCTCTACTTTCTCCTCGCCCTGGCGCTCATCTCGGGCTCGGCGCTTAAGGGTGTCGAGTTCATGCTCGCTTTTGGACTGGGCACGGTGCCGCTCCTTTGGCTCGCCCAGGCGCAGTTCCAATGGGTGAGGGCGCGGCTGTCGCCTCTCTGGCTCGGGCGAGTGCGCGTCGCCCTTGCCCTCGCCGTGGCGCTCGTCATCAGTTGGCGCCTGAGGGGCACGCTCGGCCTGCCGGGCCCTGATCCGTCGTCGTTCATCTGCTTCTAGCATGAGCGTCCCGCTTCCTTTGCCCGACATCTCAGCCGGAGATCCGCCGACCGGGGCGCCGAAGGCCGCTCCCAAGTCCTCGCGCAGGCCCGTGTGCCGGCACTGCGGCGCGGCGCTCATCGACGAGCGCATGCGGCAGACCGGCTTCTGCTGCTCGGGCTGCGCGTACGTCTACCGCCTCGTTCACGAGCACGGGCTTGCCGGCTACTACGACCTGAAGGATCCGATCACGGTGCCGGCGGACGCGGCCGTCTTTCACGCGCGCGACTACGGATGGCTTGAGACCGCGCAGCGCGAGGCCGACGCGGCTGCTCTGGGGGGCCCCAAGCCGATACGGCCGCCGGAGCTCGCGCTCGACGTGCAGGGCATTTCCTGCACGGGCTGCATCTGGCTGATTGAGCGCCTTTACCAGCAGCAGCCCGGAGCGCGCGACATCTTTGTGAACGCCCAGCTGGGCTCGATGCGGATCCGCTGGATTCCCGGGGAATTCTCGGCGCCAGAGTTTGCCCGCAAGCTCCAGGCCTTTGGCTACCTGGCGGGGCCTTCGGACCCGGATCGTGCGGAGCCGGAGAGCAGGGGCCTGATCATGCGCGTGGGGCTCTGCGCCGCGTTCGCGATGAACATCATGCTCTTCACCCTGCCGGCCTACTTCGGCATGGAGAAGACCTTCCAGTACGCCGGACTCTTCGGGCTGCTCTCGCTCGGATTTGCAACGCTAAGCTTCCTGGTGGGCGGAAGCTACTTTGTGGGCCGCGCGTGGCAGGCGATGCGCATGCGGGTCATGCACATCGACATGCCGATCGCCATCGGGATCGTGGGCGCCTATGCGGGCTCGCTCTATGGGTGGCTGGCGGGACGGGACCGGTTCGTGTACTTTGATTTCGTAGGCACCTTCATCCTGCTCATGCTGGTGGGCCGCTGGGCCCAGGTAGCCGCCGTGGAACGCAATCGCCGGCGCCTCCTCGGCCAGCAGGCGAAGCCCCGAAGGGTTCGGGTGAAGGGCGCACCCGTGACCCCCGATGGCACGGGCACGGCCGGGTTGGTTCGCGAGGTGCCTCCCGAGCAGATCAAGGTCGGCGAGTTGCTCATACTTTCGGCGGGCCAGACCCTCCCTGTGGACGCACGGCTCCTCGCTGGGGAGGTCGTATTCTCCCTGGCGTCCATTAACGGTGAGGCCGAGCCGCGCATTTACCGGGCCGGCCAGCGCGTGCCCGCGGGTTCCGTGAATGTGAGCAGGGCCGACGCGGAGCTCGAGGTACTCCAGCCTTGGAGCGAGTCGCTCCTGGCGCAGCTCCTTCAGGCGGGCGAGCGCCCAGGCTACAGGCACGTGTTCCTCGAGAGGATCGTGCGCGGCTACCTGCTGGCGATCCTTGTCCTCGCGCTCGCGGCGGGGGTCGCTTGGTGGGCAAAGACCGGCGACGGCCCGAAGACCTGGTCCGTCGTGACCGCGGTCCTCGTTGTGTCGTGCCCATGCGCCATTGGGCTGGCCTTCCCGCTCGCCGACGAGATGGCGACAACGGCGCTTCGGCGGCGCGGCGTTTTTGTGAGGGAAAACGACGTCTGGTCGAAGCTCGTGGGCGTCAGGAAGCTTGTCTTCGACAAGACGGGGACGCTCACGCTCGAGACGCCTATTCTCTTGAATCCCGAGGCCCTGGGCGCGTTGGACGGGGATGCCCGCTCCGCCCTACTTGCGATGGTCCGTGACAGCGAGCACCCGGTTAGCCTGTGCCTATGCGAGAACCTCTTGGCCCTGGGGCCCGTGGCGTTGAACCCGGGAACGGTGACCGAGACGGTCGGCTTTGGCCTTGAGCTTGGCTCTTGGTCCCTTGGTCGCGCCGACTGGAGGGCAGGCGAGAGCGCCGCCGCGGACCTTGGCGGCCCCGTTGGTTCGACCGACCTTGTCCACTCGGGGCGTCTCATCGCGAGCTTCCAGTTCGTTGACGCGGCGCGCCCGGACGCGCGCGCCGAGATCGACGCGCTCCAGAAGGACGGGTTCGAGGTCTTTATCCTAAGCGGTGACAGCCGAGCAAAGGTGGAGAAACTAGCCGGCGAACTCGCGATACCTTCGGGACATGCGCTCGGTGAACTCACCCCGGTGCAAAAGGCCGAATGGCTTGGGCGCAAGGGTGCTTCCGATGCCCTCATGCTGGGGGACGGCGCCAACGACAGCCTCGCCTTTGACCAGGCTCTCTGCCGTGGGACACCCGTGATCCACAGGGGTGTCCTCGAAAAAAAAGCAGACTTCTATTACCTGGGAAGGGGAATCGGCGGCATCAGGGAGCTCTTCTGGGTGGATGCCGCAAGGCGCCGGACGCAGCGGATAATCCTCGTGTTCTCGATTCTTTACAACGCCCTGGCGGTGGGAATGGCGGTCGCGGGGCGTATGAGCCCGCTTGTTGCCGCGGTCCTTATGCCCGCCAACTCGCTTGTCACGCTTGCGCTCGTGAGCGGCGGCATGCGTCGCGTGGTATTCGGCCCCGCGGTTCGAGCGGCCTAGCCCGCATCGATCTGCACAAGCGGGCCGTTCCCCGCAAAAAGCGCATGGGCCGTCCGGAAGTATTTCCTGACAAGGGCGCGATGGCGCCGCGCGAGCGGCGCCCGGGCCCTACGCAGCTCCGCGCCCGCAATCCTCCCCTTGGCCTCCCATTTTTCGAGGCGAGCCATGAGGACCTCAGCGTCGTGGATGTCGCCCATGAGGGTCTGGCAGCAGGCGAGCCGTTTGGAGAGTGCTTTGTCGGCGTCAGGCGCCACGGGCCTGACAAGCTCCGTCAGGTAGCGAAGGCGCTTGAGCGCAATCCGAGCGCGGTGCAGACGCCCTAGGCCTGACGGGCTCCGGGGCCTTAGCCGCTTCGCCCGCAGGAGCGCCTCCTTGAGCTCCCGGTTGATGCTGGAGCGGAGCCTGCGGTTGGGCCCTGGGTCCGAGCGCGCCGATGCCAGGGCATTGCAGACCCTGCGGATTTCCTCTCCCTGGCTGGCGCCGGCAGTGTCCAGGACTGCCGTGCCCAGGCGGCGCTCCCGCTTGCGGAGAGCCCGGCGCAGCGCCTTGCGCCTGGCCTTGGGCAGTGCCATGGCCTCAACCTCCTCTAGCTGGACCTGCGTGTCCCGCAGGGCGCCCATCGCCTTGAATTGCCCTGCGAGCGCCTCGCGCTCCGGCTCTAGGCCCGAGTCCGGATCAAGATCGGTCATGAGCTCAAGGCTCGTGAGGAGCTTTCGCGCCGACACCCGAAGCTTGTGAACCGGCCGGCCCGCGCCCGGCTTCCTAAACTGGCGAAGCTTCCGCGCATAGGACTGCCAGGACTCGTCCAGCTGACGGGCCAGGAGCCGGCTCAGGCGATCCCCGGGACTATGGCGTTCTGTTGGAATGCGGATGCGCCGCTGACGCCCCCTGCAGGTGCCTCCTGGCGGCGGCATTGTCAACTCAGGCCGCCCGCTGCTCAGCCGAGGGCGGAACGATGATCACCGGGCAACTCGCGTTCTTGAGCACCCCGTGAGCCGTGCTTCCCACGAGAAGCTCGTAGACCGCCGTGTGCCCGTGCGAGCCCAGGACGACATAATCCGCCGGCAGCAACTCAGCCTGCTCAAGGATGCGGTTCACGGGCGCTCCGGTCAGTCGCAGGATCCCCACGTTTCCGAAATCAGCCTGAAGCCCCTTTTCGAGCCGCTCCAGGTGTTTGTCCGCGGCCTTCTCCGCGGCCGCGGTGATGCGCGTGGTGTTCTCAATGAGGATCGGGTCACTCGCGCTCAGGTTCACTGGGGGCTGGATGACGTGGAGGACGACAAGGCGCGCTTCCAGCGCTTTAGCCAGCTCGACCGCCCTCTCAAGGACGCTCGTGGTCACATCTGAAAAATCTATCGGGACGAGGATGGTCTTCATGGAGTAGGCTTCGGGAACGGGTCTCTGGCTGCTGGGGGGGGATTATCCTTTATTCCCTTGCTGCTGCTGCGCATTTGTTGGCTTTTCCGCGGCACAAATTGCGTGACGTGACGCCCCTAGTAACAGCTGGACGGCATGCCTCCCGGGCAGTCCGGCTCTACAGGGGGATTCATGCTCGCCCGGGGCCCCGGCGTATCCCCTTAGGGCCTGTGGACTTCGGCAATGGACCGCCCGGGGCGGGGCAGGCCGTCTTTGGTTTGCGTTCGTCCCGGAGCCAAACTCCCTATACATTCGCGGTCCGACGATGGAACCGCATTCGAACAACGCCCGCTCGCCCACCATAGCCCAACCCGCAGAGACGGCCCCGGTTGCGGAGTGGGTCGAACGGCTCGGCGCGTTCCTTCGCTCACAGGGCGATGTGAAGGCGCTCAAGGTGAACGCGGCGACACGCACGGCGGCTGTCGCTTCCCTGAGCGAAGTCAACCTGATGGAGATCAGGGCGGAGTTGGACGCGATCCTAAGGGAGATCGAGGCCGAGCGCGGGGAGTCACATGCGTCGAGCGGGCGCCTTCCGGGTGGAATCGTTTTCAGGGGTGACGGGCGTGAGCTGATCATCCAGCGGGATTCGTGCGAGACGGCGCCGCGCTTCTGGGAGTGGAGGGAGTTTGATTGGCCCCTGCAGCCAATCGGGACCGGAGCGTTGTCGACACCCGAGTGGAAGGCTCTCGCCTGGTCCGCGGGCATCTGCGGGGTGGTGGGCCTGGCGGGTTTTGTGGCGCAGCGGCTGGCCCTTCTGTCCCATCCCTGGCTGATCGCTCTCTACTCGATTGCGATCGCGGCGGGCGGATGGGACGCGGCGTTGGACACCTGGAAAAACATTAAGAAGGGGGAGCTCGACTTCCATTTTCTCATGCTTGCGGTCGCCGCGGGGGCAATCTCCATAGGGGCGTGGAGCGAGGCGGCGCTTCTCCTCTTCCTCTTCTCGGGTTCTGGAGCAATGGAGGAGTTCGCGCTCCACCGAACGCAGAGCGAGGTGAACGCCCTCCTAAAGAGCGCCCCAAAGGAGGCGACTCTCATCCTGCCCGGCGGCGGAGAGCGGGTGGTCCCCGTGGAGAGCGTGAAGATCGGGGACAGGCTCCTGGTCCATGCCGGGGAGGGATTCGCGGCCGACGGCCAGGTGCTCAAGGGGTCGAGCGCAGCAGACGAATCGAGCCTAACCGGGGAGTCGCATCCGGTGGACAAGGAAACGGGCTCTCCCGTATTCAGCGGGAGCTTGAACCTCTGGGGTGCGGTTGAGGTGGAGGTCCAGCGGCTCCCCTCGGAGAGCACACTCCAGAAGATCATCCGCCTCATCCAGACGGCACAGAGGCTCAAGGCGCCGAGCGAGCGCTTCACCGACAGGTTTGGGGGACGCTACACCGCCATCGTGTTCGCCCTCGGTGGCTCAATGTTCCTGTATTGGTGGCTTGGCCTCGGGCTTCCCGCGTTCGCCGACGCGGGCGGCACCCCGTCCGCCTTCTACCGCGCGATGACCGTCCTGGTCGTGGCGAGCCCCTGCGCGCTGGTGCTCTCGATCCCCGCCGCCATTCTGGCGGCGATCGCATGCGGTGCGCGTCACGGAATCCTTTTTCGCGGGGGGGCAGCGATCGAGAAACTAGCCCAGGTGCAAGTTGTCGCTCTCGACAAGACGGGTACCCTGACGACGGGCGAACTCGCCGTGGTGAGCTACGAGAGCTTCCCCGCGGGCCAGGAGGACATGGTTCTCGAGCTTGCCGTTGCCCTTGAGGGCAAGTCGCAGCATCCCGTGGCACGCGCAATCCAGAGGCATGGCCGTTTGAAGGCGGTGCGCAGGCGCGAGGTGGACCAATTTGCATCGCTCACGGGCAAAGGACTACGGGGCCGGGTCGACGGCATGGTGTGCATCCTCGGCCGCAGGGAGCTCTTTGGCGCAGGCCCCTGGCGTGAATTCTTCGAGAACACGCCCGAGGTGGACGCGGACTTCAACGAGGTCTGGGTGATCTCGGACAGGATCGTCGGCCGGCTGCTCCTGCGCGACGAAATCCGTAAGGAGTCGGCGGCGACGCTGAGCCGGCTCAGGAGCGAGGGGATCCGCACCGTGATGCTTACAGGGGACCGCCGGCACGCGGCCGAGCAGGTGGCAACGCAGCTTGGAATCGACGAGGTGAGGTCGGGCCTCACCCCCGGGCAAAAGGTGGATGCGGTGGTCGAGCTTTCGCGGTCGGGCGCCAAGGTCGCGATGGTGGGAGACGGCGTAAACGATGCGCCGAGCCTGGCGGCGGCCTTTGTCTCGGTCGCCATGGGGGCGAGGGCCAGCGACTCCGCCCTCGAGCAGGCTGAGATCGTGCTGATGAACGACCGGATCGAGAACTTCTCCTTTGCTTACGACCTGAGCATGAAGGCCCGACAGGTCATCCGGCAAAACCTGGTCGTCTCGCTGGGGACCATCGTGGTCATGGTGGTCGTCTCGATCGCCGGAGCGATCCCCCTGTCCTTGGGTGTCTTCGCGCACGAGGGGAGCACCGTGGTTGTATGCCTCAACGGGCTAAGGCTCCTTTTCTTCGGCGGGAATCGCAAGACGGCGGCCTAGGGCCCCCCGTGCCACTTCCCGAGCCTTCGAAGGGCCCTGGACACATCGATTGTGACGGTCACGGAGTCCGTGCCCGGGATCGCGGCCCGAACACCGCCCAGGCGCCCGAAAATCTCGAGCATCGGCTGGTTTTCCCTCAGGACCTGCGCCTCGAGCGTGGCCAGTCCCCGCGATCCCGCGATCCTCAGGAGCGCTTCCAAGAGCGCGGTCGCCATGCCGTGCCGCCTGCGGTCTTCGCGGACGACAAAGGCGACCTCGGCCGCCCTGCCGTCCGGTGTCAGGCAGTACCTGCCGATCGCCACCAGGGGCACGTCCTCGGCCGGCTCGAAGACCCCAAGAGCCGCGTCCTTGGACTGGTCGACGCCCACGAGCTCCGCGGCCCTTGCCCCCGAGATCTGCTTCACCTCGTAGCCGTAGCGCAGGTGGATCGTCTCTTGGGTGTGCGACTCGAAGAAGCTGAGGAGCGTGTCGCGGTCCGAAGGCTGGAGCGGCTGTATAATCGCCGTGTGGCCTCCGAACCTGCGGCAGAGAGGGAAAGCGGGGGGGCCGATTGCGACGGTCTTTTTCAATCCGGCCTTCGGTCCGCGCGATCCCGGCGCGGGGCCTTTCCTGCCCTCCGTGGGCGAGCCGTGAGCGTCCGCAGTCATTGGCAGTGATGCTGGAGAATCCGGGTGCGTCCTGCGATCACTTCATTCCGTGATGAGGCGTCTAGTAGCGCTTCTTGCGCGCACTAAACTTGGGCAAACTGCCTGCTCCCCGTTTCCTTCCACTTCGCGCGAGCGGTTGGATCGCCCCAGCTCTTGGGAACGCAACCGGGCGCGCAAGGCAATTTTTAATAACAGCTTATGGCAGTTGATTCGTGCGCCGCGCGATTCTGCCGCTTCGTTTGACCCGAAAGTGGACCCTAATTTGCGCAACCATTCGGCCCGGCTAGAGTCTGTCTATGGGTAGGTCCGAAACATGAAGTCCTCACTCATACTCCTCGCCTCGTTGGTTATTCTTTGCTCAGCACAGGCCCAGGCGCCCGAGAGCCGGTACACTCCGGATCAACTCGACCAGCTGCTGGCGCCGATCGCCCTTTATCCGGACCCCCTGGTTGCCGTGGTTCTTCCCGCTTCCACGGTGCCCTCGGACCTTGCGTTGGCGGCGCAGTATCTTGCGTCGAACGGGGATCCTTCGGGAATCGATGCGCAGAGCTGGGATCCAAGCGTGAAGGCCCTGGCGCACTATCCTTCGGTCCTGGAGTGGATGAACAGCAATCCCGATTGGACGCATGCCCTGGGCGCCGCCTTTGCGATGCAACCCACAGATGTTCTGAAATCCATCCAGCAGCTTCGCGCCAAGGCCAGGGCGGCCGGAACCCTTGTCGACACGCCCCAGCAGCGCGTCGTGTCCGAGGGGGACGAGATCCGGATCGTGCCGGCGCAGGATAACACCCTCTATGTGCCCCAGTATGATCCCGATGCGGTCTACGACGACTCGAGCGGCGGCGATGCCGGATCGTATGTCACCTTCGGGGTCGGCTACCCGGTCGGCGGCTGGCTTGGGTTCGAGTGCGACTGGGACGACTTTGGCATCTGGTACGGTCCCTGGCATCCCGGATGGGATTACCGCAGGGACTGGCGCAACTCGGGCTGGGGCGGCGGACGCTGGCATCCGGACCCGCGTCGGGGCCACGATCTCGTGCGCTCCTATTACAGGCCTGGCACCGGCTTGCCGCATCCAAACGTGATTGCGGGCGCCAGGGTCCAGGTCCGCGCAGGGGCGCAGCATTCCGGATTTCAGGCGCAGCAGTGGGCCCCCGATTATCGGGGAAGGGGAGAGTCCGCCGCGCCGCGGCCCGCTTCTCCCGCTCCGGCGAGCCCGCTTTTCGGCGGCTACAGCCGCGGCGCCCAGACGCGCGACTTCAGCAACCGCGGGAACACGAGCCGACAGGCCCCGGTCAGGGCCCCATCGCGGGCCCCATCGCGGGCCCCTTCGGGAGGCCGAGCCTCGGCACCGGCCCCAGGCGGGCACGAGCGGCACTGACAACGCATCACGGTAACCTTTTGCTCCATGACTCCTCCAGCCCAGATACGCTTCTTTCCCAGGACGCTCGCAGCGGCCCTAGGCCTCCTGCTGGCCTGCGCGGCCGCCGTGCCGCTACGCGCGGATGACGCAAGCGCGGCCCCGCGCCGGTTCACATCGCCCGACCAAGCCGTCGCAGCCCTCGTGGCCGCGACCAAGGCCGGTGACCGCGCCGCTGTCGACGCGATTTTTGGTCCCGAGGTGAAGGATCTACTTTCCGGCGACCCGCGCCAGGACGCCATTGAGTTCGCCGCGTTCGCCAAGTCCGTTGGGAAGTACGCCCACGTGGCAAAGAAGGCGGACGACCGCTACGTCCTCGACATCGGCGGGCAGAACTGGCCCATGCCCATACCTCTCGTGAAGAAGGACGGCTCCTGGTTCTTCGACACACCCGCGGGCAAGGACGAGATCCTGAGCCGCCGCATCGGCGAGGACGAGCTCACGGTCATCGGCGTGTGCCACGCCTATGCCCAGGCGCAGCACGAATACGCATCCGAGGACCGGGACGGGAGCGGGGTCCTGAAATTCGCCAGCAAGCTGAAGAGCTCGGAGGGAAAGAAGGACGGCCTCTATTGGCCGGCCGGCCCCGACGAGGAGCAAAGCCCGTTCGGACCGCTCGTCGCGGAGGCCCGTGCCGAGGGCTACGGTCCCAAGGACGGCAAGCCCCAGCCCTTCCACGGCTACCGGTTCAAGATTCTGGCGGCACAGGGGCCTTCGGCTCCGGGCGGAGCCTTCAGCTACGTGATCAACGGAAACATGATCGCGGGGTTCGCCCTGGTGGCATACCCGGCGCACTGGGGGGAGTCCGGTGTCATGACCTTCATCGTAAATCAGTGGGGCCGTGTCTATGAGCGCAATCTTGGGGAGAACAGCGAAGAGATTGCCGCCGAGATGACCGACTTTGACCCGGACAGCGACTGGAACGCGACCTCGACCCCTTAAGGCCCCGGCCTTTCGGTAAGGACCGCCGCGGCCGAGTTTCTCCGGCAGCAGCGATCGGGTGAAACGAGCCGCTTAGGGTTGGTGTTCCGCGTAGAGGTGATGGATGTGGGCGCCCCGCCAGGACTCCAAAAAAGCCGCTGTCAACCGGCGCATTTTATGTTCACGCTCCGGTTCCCTTGAAGGCTTCAGAATACTTCACGCTCCCCGCCTCCCTCGCGCATTTTGCCTCCTACTTTGACGCCGGTGCCGCGCCCTGGGAGTGGCTTGGCCAGATTGCGCGGGCCCTCTCGGCCCATACATTCGACGGGAGCGCGCCGAAAGTGCCGCCCGGGGTCCACCTGGAGGGCCCCGTCCACCTGGGGGAGGGGGTGCAGCTCCCCACCTATGCGACGCTTATAGGCCCTGCGTGGATAGGCGCGGGAACCCAGATTCGGCCGGGGGCCTTCATCCGGGGCAACGTGATCACGGGGAAGGGATGCGTGCTCGGCAACGCCTCCGAGTTCAAGAACTGCCTCCTGATGGACGGGGTCCAGGCGCCGCACTTCAACTACGTGGGCGACTCCATCCTGGGAAACCGCTCCCATCTCGGGGCGGGCGCGATCTGCTCCAACCTGCGCCTGGACCAGAAGCACGTGTTCGTGCACGTGGCGGGCGTCCCGGTGGACACGGGACTCAAGAAATTCGGCGCTGTCCTGGGCGACGACGCGGAGGTCGGCTGCAACGCGGTCCTCAACCCGGGAACCTTCCTCGGGCCCAAGTCGCTCGTGATGCCCGCCATCGCTTTCGGCGGAATCCTGGCCCCTGCCACCATAGCCAGGGTCCGCCAGCAGGTGACCGTGGTCCCCAGACGATTCTAAATGCGAACGCTCACAGGAATAACCCCTTCGGGAACCCTACACATCGGAAACTATTTCGGCGCCATGAGGCCCGCCATCGAGGCGCAGGCCCGCGGCGACTGTTTCTATTTCATCGCGGACTACCACTCGATGACGTCGGTCACGGACCCCGGGGAGCGGCGGGCCAACACCCAGGGGATCGCGATTGACTGGCTTGCCGCGGGGCTCGACCCGAAAACGAGCGTGTTCTGGAGGCAGAGCGACGTCCCTGAGGTCTGCGAGCTCACGTGGCTGATCGGAAGTCTCACCCCGATGGGGCTCCTGGAGCGCGCCCACAGCTACAAGGACAAGATCGCCAAGGGCATGTCCCCGAACTTCGGCCTCTTTGCGTACCCGGTGCTGATGGCCGCCGACATCCTGCTCTTTGACACGAATGCTGTCCCCGTGGGGCAGGACCAGAGGCAGCACCTGGAGATGACCCGCGACATCGCGATTAAGTTCAACCAGACCTACGGCGGGACCTTCGTCGTCCCCGAGGCCGTGATCCGGGGCGACGTGGCCGTGGTGCCGGGCCTCGACGGCCAGAAGATGAGCAAGAGCTACGGCAACACGCTCGAGATCTTCGGCGACGAGAAGGCGCTCCGGAAGAAGGTCATGTCGATCGTTATGGACAGCCGCACGCCCGCGGAGCCGAAGCCCGACGCCGAGCGCAACATCTGCATCCAGCTCCTGAAGCTGGTGGCCCCGGAAAGCGTCTCCTCGGACTACGAAGCCAGGCTGCGTGCGGGAGGTCTCGGCTACGGGGACCTGAAGAAGGCGCTCTTTGAGCACTATTGGTCCTTCTTCGCTTCGGCGCGGGAGCGGCGGGCCGAGCTCGTGGCCAACCCGGACTATGTCGAGAAGGTCCTGCGCGAGGGCGCCGAGCAAGCCCGGGCCGTGGCCTCGGTCGTCGTGAAGCGCGCCCGCAAGGCGGCCGGACTTGAGTGACGCGCTGCCTCTCCCCGGAGTCAGATGACCGGGAAGCGGGGTGGGTCCAGCTGGGTGATCGCGCCCATGATGCGCGCGGCGGTGCGCGCGTAGCGCTCCTTTCCGTCCTCAGGATGGTCGTAGTCCGCGGGATAGAGGGGCTTGCCGTAGGTCACGGAAACCGGCGACCCGAGCCTGAGCTTTCCATCTCGGCCGAACGCCTCAAACGAGCCGAACACCCGTGCAGGAACGACGGGAACCTTTGCCTTGCAGGCTAGGAGGCCCACGCCGGACTTGGGCGGCTGCAGCACCCCGTTTGCCGAGCGGGTCCCCTCCGGGAACACGATCACGGCCCGTCCTGACGCAAGGGCGCCCAGCACCCGCTTGATCGCGTCCAGGCTTGTACCGCCGTCCCGGTCGACGGGAATCGTTCCCACGGCGTCCAGCCACCATGCCGCTAAGCCCGGCTTCCAGAGCGTCTTGCGCGCAAAGAAGCTCACCTGCGTCGGCAGGAATTGGCCAACGATCGGGGGATCAAGGTGGCTCGCGTGGTTGGCGGCCACGATGTAGCCGCCGGTCGTTGGGAGGTTCTCAAGTCCTGCCACGTCCCCGCGGAAGAACATCTGGTGGGCGAGCCGGCAGACGGAATGGAAAAAGCCGTAGATCGGCTCCATCTCCAATTGCGCGTGCCTTAGGCTCATGGCGATTGGAGGCCGCCCGCGATCAGGGACGCCATCAGGTCGGCGACCTCCGCGACCGTCAGGCGGGTCGTGTCGATTGATACCGCGCCCTCGGACTGGGAGAGTGGGGCGGTCTTCCGCGATGAATCCAGCCGGTCGCGCTCTGCGACCTGGTCCACCTGCCCCTGCTTCACACGCCGCCGCTCGCGCTCCGCCGGGTCGGCGTGGAGGAAGAAACGGAAATCCGCCTGGGGGAAGATGACCGTGCCGATGTCCCGTCCCTCCATGACAAGCCCGGAAAATCCCCCGTTCCTTGCCGTGTCGGCCTGGCCGCGCTGGTAGGCGAGGAGGGAGGAGCGGAGTTCCGGGATCGCGGCGAAGTGCGAGACGGCGTCGTTCACCTCGCGGCTGCGGATCTCCTCTCCGGGGACTCGCCCCGATATCTCGATCTGGGCCGAGCGGCCGTCGACCCGTGTTGCGAGCCGCATCTGGGCCAGGGCTGCCTTGACGGAGCCCAAGTCGCCCGGCGAAGCGCCCTGGCGCAGCATCTCGGCCGTCACGGCCCGGTAGTAGGAGCCGGTGTCGGAATGAAGCAGGTTGAAGCGCTCGCTCAGCGCCCTTGCCGTCGATGATTTGCCGGAGGCCGCGCCGCCGTCTATGGCGACAATGATGAAGGGCTTTCCTGGCATCGGGAGGGTCAGGATATGGAGGATTTTGCGCGCGCCTGCTCCAGCAGGCCGAAGAATCCGGGGAAGGTCTTGGCGCTGCAGGCAGGGTCGCCCACGCACAACCACGGGCTCCCGTCCCCGCGCACGTCCCGGCTGCCCAGGATGCCAAAGCTCATCGCAAAGCGGTGGTCCCCGCGGGTCTCGACAGTGACGCCCTTCCGGAGCGGCTTCGGCTGGATTTCGAGGGAATCCTCGTGCTCGACGACCTTCTGGCCGAGCCGCCTGAGCTCGCCGGCCATCCCCGAGACGCGGTCGGTCTCCTGCCTACGCGTGTGCGCAATGCCCCGGATCGTGGTCGGCCCGTCAAGAAGAGGGGCGATAGCCGCGAGCGTGAGGAACGTGTCCGAGAACTCGCCGAAGTCGTGGTCGACGCCCTGGCGCTTCCGGAACGGCGCAAACGACACGTTGATCCCATCGGCGCCGCCCTGGACGTCGGCCCCGCATTGGCGCAGCACATCAAGGAACCGGATGTCGCCCTGGAGGCTTTCACCGGCGGGCTTGAGGCCGTCCAGGGTGATTGAACCCCCGGCGACAATGGGAAGCGCGGCGAAGTAGCTCGCAGCCGTCGCATCGGGCTCGACCGCGTATTCGCCGGGCGACTTGTAGGCGCCCTGCGCGACGTTTATCGCGTCCCCGATGTCGGCTCGGTCGGAGCTGCCGACCCCAAACTGGGCCATCTGCAGCGCGGTCATGCGGACAAAGGACCTGCGAACGCCGCCGACGGGCGTGGCCACCATCGGCTCGGCGGCAAGCGGCGCCACCATGAGAAGGGCGGAGAGCATCTGGCTGCTCTCGCTGGCATCGACGGCTATCGGGCCGCCGCGAAGCCCCGCCGCCCGTATCTCCAACGGGAAATACCCCTCCTCATTGAGGCACCGGATGTCGGCGCCCATGGTCCTGAGAGCGTCGATGAGCCCCTTCATCGGCCTCGTCCTCATCTGAGGGACCCCGTCGATCTTGAATGTCCCGCGCTTCGCCGACGCGCACAGGGCAGTGATGAAGCGGGCTGCGGTGCCGGCGAGGCCGACGAAGATCTCGGCTTCCGTCGCCGGGACCTCGCCGCCCTTTCCTTCGACCCGAATCCTTCGCGCCGCCTCGTCCTCCTCGACGTCGAAACCGAGCCGGCGCAGCGCCTCCGCCATGATCTCCGTATCCTCGCTGAACAGGGCGCCGGTGAGGGTCACCGGACCGTCGCTGAGTGCGGAGAGCAGCATCGCCCGGTTCGTCAGGCTCTTGGAGCCCGGTACGGACACGCCGCCGTGGACCGGCCGCACGAAGGGCTTGATCGCCAGGAGATCGGGCAGGGGAGCTGTCACGGTGCCGGTCGGAACTTGTCCCGATAGGCCCGGCCGCGCTCAAGGCGTGCCGCAACCTCTACATAGTCGCGATTGGCCAGGGCGGCCTGCAGGCCCTGCAGTTCGTCCTGAAAATCCCTGAGCGCGCGCAGGACCTCGTCGCGGTTTTCGGCGAGGATGGTCTTCCAGAGCTTCGGATCGGAGGCCGCTATTCGTGTCGTGTCCCTGAGGCCCCCGCCGGCGAAATTGCGCCAGCCCGGGTCGCGCGAGGAAAGGAACGCGCAGAGAGAGGACGCCAGTACCTGAGGCAGGTGGCTGATGTGCGCGACGATCTCGTCGTGCCGGTCGGGATCAATCGTCACCACCTCGGCCCCAAGCTCCTTCCAGAACGCGACCACCTTGGTAACCGCCTTTGCGCTCGAGGAGGTCACCGGGGTGACGAAGCAGGTGCGGCCCTCAAAGAGGTTGGCATCGCCATGCTCCCAGCCGGTCTTCTCGGAGCCGGCCATCGGATGGGCCCCTATGAAGTGGGTCCCGTCCTTAAGCGCCTCGTGGCCCAGCCTCGAAATATCACCCTTCACGCTGCCGACGTCGCATACGAGCGCGCCTTTCTTGAGGAAGGGGGCGATCCGTTGTGTGAGCGGCACAATCATGTCCACGGGAGCGGCGATGACAACCAGATCGGCGTCCTTAACTGCGTCCTCAGGAGTGTCGCATGTCGCGCTGCACCAAGGCTGTTCTGCAAGTGCAAGGCGTGTCTCAGCCCTCCGTGCCCATATCACAATCCGGCGTGCGGTACCGCGCGCCTTGGCGGCGCGTGCCACTGACCCCCCCAAAAGACCGGGGGCAAGGATAGTGAGCTGGTCCAGCATGGTCTCCGCAAAGACGCAAAATCCACCCCTGCTGTCGAGCCGTTCGTGGGATTGCGTTTTGGCCCGCACTTGGGTTGTCTCGGCGCTCTAGAAATGGACCCCGGCACGCCAGAGCAGACGAATACCGAGCGCACGGCCCAGCGGGCGCGCACGATTATCGTCCTTGTAATGGCCGTGCTCATCATCGCCCCCTTTGTCGCCTACGTTCTTGTCGGAAGAAGCGCCCCACCAAGATAATGAACAAGACCCTCCTGCCGATACGCGTCGTGTTCGTGCTTCTGTGCACCGCCGCGGGCTGGCTCGTGTGCTACACCGTGCGAGAATGGGACGGATACCGGGTGATGGCATCCTCGATAGGTTTATGCATCGGCACCCTGGTGGTGCTGGTGGACGTGATGCTGAAAGGGTTTTCGCTTCGTGGCCTCTCGGCGCTCACCTTCGGCATAGCCGTCGGCTCTATCATTTCAAACCTGGTCGCAACTTCCCCGCTCTTTGCGGAAGGCGACCCCGAGATTGTTTTCCTCGTTAGGCTTGGGCTCTTCATCATCTGCCCCTATCTGGGCACGGTCATCGCCCTCCGGGGCAAGGACGAGTTCAACCTGGTCATACCCTATGTGAGGTTCGTGCCCCACGAGGTCGACGTGCCCCTGGTGGTCGTGGACACCAGCGTGCTTATTGACGGCAGGATCGCGCGGGTCTGCGAGACCGGCTTCCTGAGCGCCGCGCTCGTCATTCCCCGTTTTGTCCTGAACGAACTCCAAGCAATCGCGGATTCCACGGATCCCCTGCGCCAGGCCCGGGGGAGGAGGGGACTCGACGTCCTGAACGCTCTTCGGGCGATCAAGAGCCTGGATATCCGGATTACGGAGAGCGAGGTGGCCAAGAAGGAGGACGTGGACGCGAAGCTCGTGTTCCTTGCCCAGTCCATGAGGGCGAAGCTGCTCACGACCGACTACAACCTGGCGAAAATGGCCGAATTCCAGGGGGTTCCGTGGCTTAACCTGAATAAGCTCTCAAAATCCCTCCAGCCGGAGCTCATGATTGGGGAGAGATTGGAGATAGAGCTCGTGAAGCCGGGCAAGGAGGAGGGCCAGGCGATCGGCTATCTGGCAGACGGCTCGATGGTTGTGGTGACTGGCGGCCGCCAGCACATCGGCCAGCATGTAAATGTCGAAATTATCAGCCTTTTGCCCACGGGGGCTGGCAAGATGATCTTCTCCCGGATGGTCACCGAGACTGACCATGTCCGGGTTGCCTGATTGGGTCAGCCAAGATTGGTGTGGACTTGCACCCCTTGGATTTTAGATAACTTCCCTTCCTCTCGGGGCAGTAGCTCAGTTGATAGAGCGCGTCGTTCGCAACGACGAGGTCGTCGGTTTGATCCCGATCTGCTCCACCATCCCGGACTCGAACGGCCGAGTGCTCAAATGCTGTAGGTGGCCGTTGGGCAGGAGGAAGCGGGTTTAGCTCGCTTGGCGGGTATTAGAGAGCGCACCGACCCGATCCTGGGCTTCGAATGCCATGCTAAACGAATTCGAAATCTATTCAGCGCGCAAAGCGACCATCGGGTCCACCTTGGTCGCGCGGCGCGCGGGAAAGAAACAGGCGACAAGGGCTACCCCTAACAACAACAGCGTTACGTATCCAAGTGTGTAAGGGTCAGTCGCGGTCGTTCCGAACAGGAGGTGCAACATGAGGTGGTTGAGAAAGTACGAGCCAATGAGGCCGAGAAGGACGCCTGCCGCGGTTAATCTTAGTCCACCCGAGAAAACCAGCATGAAGATCTTGGAGCGCGAAGCCCCGAGTGCGTTTCGAATCCCCAGTTCCCGAACACGGCTGTTGACCGAAAAGGCCATGACTCCATAGAGGCCGATGGCGGCGAGCGCCACTGCGGCCAGCCCGAAGAACCCGACCATGTCCAGCATCAGCCGGCGTGTAAACGCCTGCTGATTCATAATGTGCTCGTAGGTTCGAATTTTGGACACCGGTTGATCAGGAGCCACCGCGAGGATTGCGGCCTGTACCGCCTTAGATAGCGACAATGGAGGCAATGATGTCCGCACGACCATGCTGCGGTCGAAGCTGAAGGCGGATGACTCTGGCAGGTAGAGCTCTGGCGCCGCATCACTTTCGGCTCCCCGAAATCGCACATTGCCCGTGACACCTACGACCTCGTAGTTCCGTCCGAAGAACGAGACGCGTCGACCGATTGGATCCAAGCCCGGGAAAAGCTGTGAAACAAGGATCTCATCCACGAGCATTGTGGGAGGGGCATTGGGCCGATCATCAATGGGTCCGAGGGGGCGGCCTTTTATAATTGGGATACCCATCGTCGAAAGGTAGCCGTCCAATATGAAATTGACCGAGGCGATGATTGGAGGCGCCGAGGAGCCATTTGAAGATGCGTATTCCGTATCCCAGCTCTGCACGGGCAGGTATGTCGATAGACCTGCGGACTCGACTCCCGGAACAGATTTCACGTTTTGGACTATCTGTTCGAGGTAGCTTAGCCTCTTGGCGGGATCCCGAAATGAGTCGGAATCAAGCGTCAGGTCCGCGGCGAGAACGCCCCGCGGTTCAAATCCCATCGGGACCGCCTGGACCCGCAGGAGGCTTTTAAGAAGCAGGCCGGCGCCAACGAGGAGAATGAGGGACAACGCTATCTGGCCGACGATCAGAACTCCGCGTGCTCCCGAATGCGTTCCTTCGGCCGAGGTACGGCCTCCGCTCTTCAGATGTTCGAATCCGGAGCGGGCAAGTCGCCATGCGGGTATAAATCCCGATATGAGCCCCGAGATGATCGAGACCGAAAGGACAAATGCTAGCGCCATCCAGTCGACGTAGACGGGCACGCCTGGGGCAAATTCTGGAGGCCGCCACTGCCTAAACACATCAATGCACCAGACCGCTGCCATGAGGCCGATCGCTCCCCCTGTCAGCGACAAGACGATATTTTCAATGAGTACCTGTCGAGTGATCGAGGAGCTGCTTGCGCCGAGTGCGAGCCTCAGCGCCATTTCCCTTTGGCGTTTGATGGTGCGGGCAAGGAGCAGTCCCGCAACATTCGAGCAGGCTATCAATAGGACGCAGGCCGTCGCCCCAAAAAGGAGGACGAGCTGGGGGCGTATATCGCCGGTGATCTGTTCGTGCAAAGGCACAACGGTTACCCCCCAGTTGCGCTTAAAGTCCGGAAAGTTGCTTCGGATGCGCGAGGTGATCACGGCCATCTCGCTTTTCAACGCGGCGACTGTCGCGGACGGCTTGAGCCGTCCAACAACCGACAGATTGTGGCCGGCGAAGGCGGTGGACCATCCATTCCTACCATAGGCGAAGGGGGTGAGAAAATCGACATTCTCGGACAGCCGGGCATCCGGGGAGAGTATCCCTACGACGGTAGTCGGCTTGTTCGAAAGTCGAATCGTCTGGCCAACAAGGTCGACTCGGCCGCCAAAGTAATGCTGCCACATGGAATAGGTGAGGATGGCGGATTCTGATTGTCCCGCGTCACCTTCATCAGCGAGGAAATCCCGTCCGCGGGAAGGGGCGAGGCCGAGCACATGGAGGTAGTTGGAGCTGACCTGAAGGCCATCGAGGCGCTCGGGTTTCGTTTCGCCCGTAAGATTGGCGCTGATCCTATTGGTTGTTGCCATGCCTTCGAGCGTAGAGCTCTGCTCTTGCCAGGCGTGGGCTACTCCTCCGGAGACTGCATTCTGTCCGGTGCCATCGCCTTTGTAGTCTTCAAAAATCTGGACCAGACGATCAGCATTTGGATACGGCAGGGGTTGCAGCACGACACGATTGACTATACTGAACGTCGCAGTCGTCGCCCCGATGCCAAGGGCGAGAGTTAGTACAGCCACAGTCGCGAATCCGCGGTCTTGAACCAGCCTGCGGATGGATAGCCTTAGGTCATTGAACATGAATATGAGCCGATTGTTGATTGAAGATGCCGCTCTCCAAACTGCAGATAAGGTCGCGTCTTACATGCCAACGAACGATGAGTCTGTAACCCCTTTCTCTGTAATTGATTAAATTAAACGGACGTCCCTTTCAGTCGGGGGATTGGCCCGGAAATGAAACCTGCCGCTCCCGCAAGTGGGACGATGGCGCGCGGAAATAAATCTTGAATCTTACCCCAGTAATGCTAGGCTTACCCGATGATCGCTAAAGTATCGGTAAAGGGACAGATGGTCATCCCGGAAGGCATCCGGGATCAGGCTCGAATTAAATCTGGGGACGAACTCGAAGTTGGGTTTTTTAACGGCCTCATCGTACTGCGTAAGCATCGACCGCTTACTCCGTCACGTGTCAGGGCACTGCTGCTCGCGGGCCGAGACCTACCCGATATCACCGCCCGGGATGAAGGTGCGGTTTTCCAGGCGATCGAGCGCGTTCGAAATCGAAATAAGGCGTGAAGGTCGTTTTCGACACAAACGTGGTAGCCAGTGCAACTTTCTGGCGAGGTGCTCCATTTTATTGTCTGTCGAGGTGGGTGGATGGCCACTGTGAGGCGGTATTAAGTCCGGAGCTCTTGGCTGAATACCACGAGACTATAGAAGAGCTGCGCCTAGAATACCCCAGCCATAAGTATGTCGATTGGGCAGCCGCCCTGTCTGAGGCGGCTACCTTGGTTTTTCCAACTGAGCGAACGGAGGGCGCCACGCCCGATCCCGGCGACGAAATGATTCTGGAGTGTGGGGTAGCGGCCGAGGCGCAGCTGATAGTAACCGGGGACAAAAAGCATCTCCTTCCACTGAGGCGATTCAGGGAGATCGATATCATCACGCCGGCGGAGTTTCTGCGGCGAATGCCTGTCGAATGAAGGCGGGCGGCTATACTCAGTTTGCCACCGTCATCAGCCCATAGTTTACCACTCGAATTCGTTGTTCGCAGGAAAAATTTACCGCCCCAACGTTTGTGGTAAACCCAGAGATGCTCCACCATCCCAGATTCGAACGGCCAATAAGGCCAAGTTTGGTAGGCAAGCCATGAGCAGGGACAAGTGAGTTCAATACCTGAGGCAGATTGCCGTATGGACTGCTAAACGAACTCAGATTTCGAGCGCGCCGCTAAACGTGCATGTCGGTGAATATCTTGGCCCTTGATGGGTGGATAGGGTTAGCCGATGACACTTGGACCTGATTAAAGCTTCGCCTGCGAACTGCCGATCGGCTGCCAGGCTGGGGTGCCGTCTTCCCACTGGTTGTCGGTCAATTGCTGGACATCTGTGCCGTCATATCGCATCACGAAAATCTCCCCATAGGGCTGCGGGGCATCGGTGTACGTCCCTTCATCCTTGTAACCCATTCGCGACGACGCAAACGCGATATACTCGCCATCCGGTGACCATGTCATGTGGGCGTCGATTCCACGGGTAAATGTGAGCTGCTTCACGTTCGTCCCATCGGGCCTTATCGTGAAGACCTCGTAGTTGCCATGGGTCTGCCGTGAAAACATGATCAGATCGCCCCTCGGAGACCAAAGAGGAAAATTGTCATAGCCTTCGGTTAGCGTGGTGACCTCTTTCGTTTCAAGATTCATGATCCGAAGTCCGTCGCCGTTGGCCCCGAAGGTTCGGTAGACGAAGCGCTTGCCATCGGGCGCCATCGACGGAAACCCATTGTTGTTGGGACCTGTTGTAACTTCGCGAAACCGAGTGCCATCTGGCCGGATTGATGCTATCTGGGCGCCGCCCTCAACACGGTCCCCTTGCTTCAGAAATTTCCCGTGGAAGCCGTTGAAGAATGCGTCGAAATCGCCAATGCCAAACATGATCGTTGCTCCATCCGGAGACCATTGAGGGCCCAAGACGTTGCGCGTTGGATCCCGAAAGATCACCTCAGGCGTGTTACTTCCTGTGGCGGCGATTGCTATTCCCGAGCCATGCACTCCGTTTGTCGGCCGAGCGACTATGACGAACCGATCCCCTGATGGGTTGAACGACGGTAGAATGCCCGTAAGCGTGAGCTCATATCCAGGGAGCCGGCTGAAGGTTTTGTGCCACGTTGTTGGCGGCGCAGTCATCCTCCTGTGAAACACCACCCTCGAACCCTCTGGCGACCAGGAAGCGGCCCGAATATCGCCCTTGGGTCCGCTCTTGCCATCGACGTAGTAAACGCCCGATCCAGACCCTTCATTGTCCTTTCTGATGTAGCCAATGGTGTTGCCGACAAAAGATGGGTCAAATTTCACACCGGGCCCGGCTGCCACATCGGTCGTTTTTCCAGTCGCGACCTCTATCAAGACGAGACGCGTGTCGTTCCCGGCGTCCGGGTGAAAGCGCCTGTTCGCAAGGGTCTGCTCCGCCTTCATTGCATAGGCAAGCAGGTGCTGACCATCAGCAGCCCACTTAGGGCTTCCTGTGAAATTCCCGTGCTCCGTGATCCGCTTCAACCCGGTGCCATCCGTGCGGACCACGTATAGATCGACGACCTGCAATCGCTCCCAGCGACCGTCTGCGGACGGCAATGAACTTTCCCGGTCAGACGAAAAGGCGATCCATTTCCCGTCAGGCGACCACGCCGGTCGAAAGTCACCGCCGGCTCCCGAGGTCAGCATTCGTGTGCGCCGTGTGGCGAGGTCCATGATCCACAGATGGGCAAAGCCGCCATTCCGGGAGCTAACGAAAACAATTTGCCGGCTGTCGGGCGAAAATGCCGCTTGGTCGTCGTAGGCGGGGTCGTCTGTCAACCGCTCCAGACCGGTTCCGTCGGCCTCTACACGGAATAGATCCGCTGAACCGTCCCGCTCGGAGGTAAACACGATCGTCGCGCCGTCTGGCGACCATACGGCATCATAGTCAATTTCCTGATTGCCCAACAAAGGTCGTTCATCGCTGCCATCGGCTGAGGCGATGAATAATCCAATCTGCCCGGCGTTAGGGAATACCCTGGCAAAAGATATCTTCTGCGGCTCCGCAGCTGCCGTCAGAGCGCAGAACGTTAGGGTCAACGTGAGCGGTAGGCGCATGCCCGACCTATAAATCCTACCGAGGCCGCTCTGTCGAGAAGGCATGACCGGTGGTTCTATGCGATCCCAACCTTGTTGGTTTAGATGCCAATCACGAGGTGGGATAGTAACTGGGGTCAAAAAGCGTCTCCTTCTGCCGGGACGAACCAGGGAAATCGACTTCATCCCGCCGGTGTAGCTTCTGCGGCAGATGCCTGCCAATCAGCAAATGGCATCCCTGTGTGACCGCAGATCGCAAGCCTGAAAAATTCGCGAGTTTAGCAGCAGAACATCCAGGTATATAACTGAACACGTATTCCGTGCGTCTAATCGGCTCCCTTCAGTTTAGCACCAGGTCTCTGCTCGAGTTTAGCACCTCGAAACATTGTTCGCAGAAAAAGTTTAGCACTCCTTCGTTCGTGCTAAACCATTGGGTGCCCCGCTACGCGGCTGGAAATGATGGGTCGAACGTGGCGCCAAAGGGAAACAATCGCGTAGGATTTCGGACCTCGACAAAGATAC
>Ga0302320_10005489_pt1 | contig 28390 bp, 37 predicted proteins | sample Bog_T0_3_FD_202130 | JGI IMG/M metagenome (GOLD analysis project Ga0302320, IMG submission 202130) | Peat permafrost microbial communities from Stordalen Mire near Abisko, Sweden - Bog_T0_3 | ecosystem: Environmental > Terrestrial > Soil > Wetlands > Peat | place: Sweden: Abisko, Stordalen Mire...
CCTCGTCGCTGAGTCTCACGACGTACCTCTTTACCGCCAACTCCTCAGCCACGAATCGTCCCCGCCTGTCGTTACGGGGCCATCGATTCAGACGTCTCCCCCAGAGTCAAGGACGCGGGGCACTAGTGGTAGCGGGCCATTGGCGTCTCCGGGGGTATTCAGGAAACTCTAAGCCTACACCGACGCCGATCAAGCCTCCTCGTTCAGCGGAAAGCAGTCGTCATGCAGGCGTTTCCACTCAGCGCCATGAATTGCATTCGCATCCCTCCCCTCATAGCCAGCCGGATGGCTCAATAGATAGTCGAGGAACACCCTGGCGTCAGACCTATCCGTAGAGGAGCCGCTACGAACTTCGATATAGTCGGCAAAAGCCTGGAGGTCGGTTTCCTGAGTTAACAGCACGACCCTTGACCCCTGGTCTCGCATACTTGTCGCGACATCTCGATAGTAGGACGCCGGCATCTTGAGGCGACCGCCGAGCGACTGTTGGTCAGCCTCGCGAGAGAGACCTTCGTATCGTTCGGCTTCAGCGAGAAGCCAATTCTTCTGAGGCATTTTTGCGGGTTCCCTCGGATGGGCGTTATCAGGAAGGTTCGGCTGCCGCGGTTTGCTGGGTCGCCGCTTCCAGTTCGGAAAGCAGAAACGCGAGCTTGTCGCGCGCCGCGTGGTAGGCGAGCAAGGGACTCTGCGGAGTGCGTTCGGCGACGCGCCGCTGGCGAGCGACCTGCTGCTGTATGGTTGGTGTCATCGGTGCCTCCGGGGGCCGGTCCTGGGGACTGATCCGGCCGCGCGCTGAGATCGTGGCCAGCCAAGGCGCCGGCTCATGGTGTGCGCCGTCGGGCGGCTCTAGCGTCGCCATAGGCGATGCCGTCTAGCCAAAGCCGTACATTGAACTCATCAACGTTGCCGTCGGCGTCAACGAACACCACGCCTTTGTTTCCGCGTGGGCCGCGCAGCGTGTAGCCATTCGGCACCTGCCAGCCTTCCGGGATAATCGGCTCGGCGCGGGCACTGCAGACTGCGAGGGCTGCGTTCATCTGAGTTGGCGTCATCTAAGCCTACACCGACGCCGATCAAGCCTCCTCGTTCAGCGGAAAGCAGTCGTCATGCAGGCGTTTCCACTCAGCGCCATGAATTGCATTCGCATCCCTCCCCTCATAGCCAGCCGGATGGCTCAATAGATAGTCGAGGAACACCCTGGCGTCAGACCTATCCGTAGAGGAGCCGCTACGAACTTCGATATAGTCGGCAAAAGCCTGGAGGTCGGTTTCCTGAGTTAACAGCACGACCCTTGACCCCTGGTCTCGCATACTTGTCGCGACATCTCGATAGTAGGACGCCGGCATCTTGAGGCGACCGCCGAGCGACTGTTGGTCAGCCTCGCGAGAGAGACCTTCGTATCGTTCGGCTTCAGCGAGAAGCCAATTCTTCTGAGGCATTTTTGCGGGTTCCCTCAGAACGGGTGGGTCTCCGCGACTTGTAGGAATCAGGCCACTGTCTCATCCCAGCACTGCCGACGTTCACACTCGGCGATGAACTCGCGGCCACGTTGGTCGACCACGATGCCTTCGTCATCTGTAGCTACGTAGACCCGGCACCAGACTGACAGCATCGGACCGGCGCCGTCTCGCAGTTCGCAACCCGGCCAACGGCCGGCAGCGAGATGGCGCTCGTCCCGATGGATGCTGCTTACTGGGTTCATTCCGGTGTCCAGCAACCATCCGCCCTCTCGCTCAAGATGTTCACGAGCCGCGGCTAGGTCTGTTGTGGTAATCTGCGGCATAGCAACCTCCAAGGGGGTTAGAAGGAGGATCAGGCGCCGGCCGGAAGCTGCGCCTCGATCTCGCGCAGCACGCCCTTGGCCGCGACGCATGACGGCACGCCGCCGACCCGAAACTCCATCGCGCGAGCCACGCGCTCGCGTAAGGTCGCGGCATTCTGCAGCCCGACGCCAACGTCATAGGCCATGCCCTGAAGCGCATCGACTTCAACCTCAAAGTCTGTTGCAGGGTCCGGGTGATGGCCGAAGCGTCCGAGATTTTCCTGGTCGGTCATGGTGGTCTCACGGGTTGGGGGTTAGCAGGAAGCGCGCGGTTCGATGGAAAAACTCCCTCCCGAGCAGCGCACCAATTCGCAGTGGTCATTGAGGCGGCAATAATCCGCCAGAGCCTGTTCGATGCGGCCAAGCGCATCGGCATCGTGTATGCGGACCGACAGGCTGGCGAGCAGGTGCGCCATGCCGCTGGCGTTCATTCTGGCTTCAACCGTCATGGCGTGCGTGCCTCTGGGGTTCGCAGGAAAGTCAGGCCGCGACGCGAGCGCGCAGGATTGCGCCAAGGGCCGCTCGGGCACGGTCCTCGGCATGCTCAAGATCGTTGCCAATCGTGATCTCCGTGCGGAACGGGTCAAGGGCGCGTGCCAAGGTGGTCGTCGCCTCAAGCGTGGCCCTGATCGCGTCGTCGATCTCCGCGTATTTCTCCCGCGTCATCGCGTCCTCCAGACCTCGTACTTGCAATCTAGTGCAGACTGTCTTAGTGTGCAAGCCGAAAACAACGACAGGCTGCACCCGCGTGAAACACGGCTGGACCCGGGAGGCCAAAGGACTCCCAACGCTCGCCGAGCAACGCGCCGCGCTGGAAGCGGCGGGAGTCGCCCCGGAGCGCATCCGCGTGGACCGCAAGCAGAAGGCCACCGAGCCGAGTGTCTTCGACCTGATGCTGCGGGCCGTCCGCCAGCACGACATGGTGGTGATTGCTTCTGCCGGGTGCCTAGCGCCGACGCGCGCCGATGCCTTGCTCCGCGTGGCAGCGGTCGGAACGCAGTGCGGCACGGTCTGGGACTGCTCGATCGCCGAGGAAATCAAAGGCGAGGCTGTGCTGCGCCAGTTTGTCGATCGGGCCGACCGCGAGCTTGCCCGCAGCCGCACTGCGACGGCACGACGCATATTGGCTGGCGCCAACGGCGGCCCGAAGCTGACCGAGGCCAAGCGCCGAGCGATTATGCCAGACTGGCACAACCCTGAACTGACCGCCGCTCAGATCGCCCAAAAACACGGCGTCAGCCGCCGACTGCTGTTTGCCAAAATGGGGCCGCGATTTCCAAGGGAGAGTGCAGATGCAGGCCCAGCCGGTTCCTGAAACGACCTCGCCTACGACCGCCGTCGCGCACCTTCTCGATGTGCTGGACGACGTGCCGAACTACCTGTTCGGGGAAGATGTCGCCGCCGCGTGCGCCATGCTTGAGCGGTCACCTCTGGTGTCCGAAGCGGAAGCCGCGCGCCATCTGCGCACACTGGTTGATGGCTGCCGTGATACTCCGGGCTTCCCGTTCGGGGATGATCTGGATGCCGCTGAACGCGCGCTGGGTCGCTGGGAGGCGTGCAATGGCTGATCCGCTTCCTGAAACGACCAGGCCCCTTCCGGCTGCCTTCCTGGACGAACTGTGCGTCCGCACGCCACTACCAGAGATGATCGGCCGACATGTGCGCCTGGAGCGCTCCGGCCGACAGTGGAAGGGTAACTGCCCGTTCCACGCCGAAAGAACGCCGAGCTTCTACGTCCACTCCGACCATTATCATTGCCGCGGCTGCGGCGCACATGGCGATGCGATCGGCTTCGTCATGCAAAGCCGGGGCGCCAGCTTTATGGAAGCGGTTGAGCAGCTCGCCTTCCAGGCCGGCCTGGAAGTACCCAAGCCGGCGCCGGCAACGCCGAGGCCGACCGGCGCCGTCACAGGGTTTCAAGAAAAGCCGGCGGCCGGCAGAGCCGCGCCCGACGATCCGAAGGCCGCCGCTGCCTCCGCCGAGCTAAAGGTGCCAGCGCATCAGGCGGCGCCGTCTGGTCATAACGACTCGGACGATGTGTTGTGGGGACCGGCGCGCGTCGCCGAAGTGCTGAAGCTGATGGAACGGATGCACGACGCCGTCGCGGGCTCAGATCCCGGGTTGGCCGACTTGATGAGCTATCTGGTCCAGCGAGGCGGCGACCCTGACCGCCGCGCACAACCGCGCTTCCAGCACAACGCCGCCTATGTGCTACAGGACCTGGAGAAGTTGACCGGCCCCGTCGCGCTGTCGGCCGGGACCCGCGCTGAGATGACCCGGCTGGCCGGCTCGGCGCCCGGCCTGGAAAACCCACGCGCGCTTGCGCTGATGAGCGCGACCGCGTCAATCGCGGACGGGGAGGTCGTGAGAGAAATCCGCCGCGTGGCCGGGAACGTCGGGCTTCGGGCGGACCAATCAACCCCCGACGTCGAAGGCCGGCTCGCCGCGCTGGAGGCGAAGGTTCGCCTGGCGGCGGAACGGCCACGACCGGCGCCACCCTCCGAAGCCGATGACGTGCCGAACGGCGTCCAGCCGCAGCAGGACCTCCACCCGCGTCCGGTGCTCGATACGCTGCTCGCCGGTATGCGCGGTCCGGGGCATGGCAAGGGCGCCCCGGTCCCGGAGCGACCTGCCGAGACACCGATGGCCGGTCGCCTCGCGGCGTTCGAGGAACGGACGCAGGACGAGCGCGACGCGACCGCCCTGCGACGAGCGATCAGGTCCGGCCATGCCGCCCTCGATGCGCTGCAGGGCTTCGGCGAGGGCGCCGCGGTCATGAGGCGCTTCCGCGAGGCGGCCAGGTCCGAGCCGGGTGGGCTCCCCGCCGTTCTGTCCGAGATGCGCGAGGCCGGGCGGTTCGCGGACCTGCGCCAGCAGTTCAACGGCGCCCTGGAAAGCGACCATGGGCTCGCCAGCGCCTACGACAGGACGGTGCTCGCACTCGCCCGCTATGGTGCCGATCATGGGACGGCGCAGGACATCCTGGGCCGCCGGACCGACGCCGGCGCTGTAACAACACGCCTGGAGCAGATGGACGCCGCGGTCGGCGCGGCTGCCGCCGCGACGCCAGGCCGCTCGGACGGTCGCAGCATTGCCGACGAGTTGGCTGGGCGAGCCGCTGGACTGCTCCGGCGCGCGGTCGATGCCGGGAAGACCCCCATCACCGGATCGCCGACAGCCGCGCCATCGGCTTCACAGTCGATGAGCGCGGGATAGGTGCCGTTCGGCGATTGGTTCATCACCCACGAGGTGCAGCCATGACCAGCATTCCCCAGATGACCGGCAGCTTGTCCGAAGTCGAGCGGGCGATTTTGTGCGATATCGGCAGGCGTGGTGAGGGCGCTGCCGGACCGAGCTGTGAGCCCGTCAATGACCTGATTGGGCGCGGCCTGCTTGAACGCACGTCCGGCCTGTGGTCTCGGGTCTCTGCCGCCGGATGGCAGGCGCTGAAGGAACTTCCGAGGTGAATGACCTTCCTGCAACGACGCCCGTTCGCGACCCGAAGGCGTCCGAAGTCATTGACGACTTGATGATGGTCCGGCCGGTTTCCGACGATGAGGATCATCCGGCCATTGATGCAGCGGTGGGCCAAATCCAAGTGCTGCACAATCTCGCCTCTGCTGCCGGGGCGCTAATCGAAGGCGCCTCCGGAAACGGCCCGCGCATGACGGTGAGTAAGGCTCACCTCGACAGGCTTATCGACGCCGTCAGGGAGGCCCGTGCAAAATGAGCTTTCCTGAGACAACCAGGCCCCTTCCGGCTGCCTTCCTGGACGAACTGTGCGTCCGCACGCCACTACCAGAGATGATCGGCCGACATGTGCGCCTGGAGCGCTCCGGCCGACAGTGGAAGGGTAACTGCCCGTTCCACGGGGGCAGGCTCCAGCCCTCACGGATCGTGGCCGAACGCTAAGGCTGCTCCTTGCCCGAGCGGGCGGCCTGGGGCGCCTGGGAGGGTCAGCCGGCTGGGGGCCGCTCGAGGCGATCGATCAGTTCTTGGAAGCCCTCCGCGAACACGGGCGCGGCTCTGCCGGCCGCCGGCTTTTCTTGAAACCCTGTGACGGCGCCGGTCGGCCTCGGCGTTGCCGGCGCCGGCTTGGGTACTTCCAGGCCGGCCTGGAAGGCGAGCTGCTCAACCGCTTCCATAAAGCTGGCGCCCCGGCTTTGCATGACGAAGCCGATCGCATCGCCATGTGCGCCGCAGCCGCGGCAATGATAATGGTCGGCGTGGACGTTTCGTGAGCGGTTTGCCCTGACCTTCGGCGGTCAGCGCGGTGATCGTAACCCAATCCTCCCTGGCAAGATGCACAAGACCGGTCACCTCCCAGAAAATCGGCCAAGCCGTATCCGGCGACGGTCCCTCGATCGTTGTGCGCGGCCGGACAACCGGCTCAGGATGCCTTCCGCCGTAGCTCACGGTGATGCCGCGATAGACCCCGCGGAAGGTGGCGTAGCCGGGAGCGCGCAGCTTGTCGGGTCGCCATGGTGATGGGTGGAATAGATCAGGACAGGCAACCCTCACCTACTTGTCGCTGGCCTTCTGGAATATCTCCCACGCGTTGCTTCCGAACGCGGCTCGCCCTGCGAGAGCGCAGGTATTCAGTGCCAACGCCAGGTGGACGGCAGGAACAGGTGCAAGGATGCCGACGCCCATGGATGCTCACCAGAGTGCGATGGAATGGCCCCCCGGGGATTATCGCAGGCTCTCCGAGGTGGCCCAAGGGGCCGGCGAGGCTGTGCCCGATTGCGGCTGGAGGCTCCTATCGTGCGGGGGATTGCAGGGATTGCAGGAGCGCTCCTTGTGGACTGTCAGAAACCCGCATATACTCCTGACAGGAGATCTGCGATGCAACGGCTCAGTGACCAGATCCTGGCGCATGCGGAGGAGTTGCCCGAAGGTGCCCCCCTGTCTGCCAAAAGCTTACTCCACCTCGGAAATCGAGCCGCGGTGGACCAGGCTTTGTCGCGCCTCGCCGAGCGCGGCCGACTGATCCGTGCCGGTCGCGGCGTCTATGTCCGACCCATCGCGAGCCGCTTCGGTACGCGTGCTCCCTCGATAGAGCAGGCGGTCGAAGCGCTCGCCACGCAACGGGGCGAGGTCATCGTCTCGAATGGAGCGGCGGCTGCGAACGCCCTCGGGTTGACGACGCAGGTTCCCGTCCGGTCGGTCTATCTGACATCCGGGCGCAGCCGGACGATGAGTCTCGGCAAGCAGGTGGTGGAGCTGCGGCATGCGCCACGCTGGCAGTTGGCTCTGGCCAATCGGCAGGCGGGCGAAGCGGTTAGGGCGCTGGCCTGGCTCGGTCCTGAGAAGGCCGAGGCGGCGCTGGAGACTCTAAAGCGAAAGATGCCGCCGGGCGCCTTCGGTGAGTTGGTCGCTGCCGCACCACAGCTTCCGACCTGGCTTGCCCGGAGCGTTGGCAAGGCCGCCTATGGCTGAGGCCTTCCTAGGACTCTCGACCAAGGATCGCCGCGATGCCCTGGGGGTTGCGACGGATCGCTCCGGACGGCCAGCCCATCTTCTCGAAAAGGATGTCTGGGTGGTCTGGGCGCTTGCCGCCCTCTACGCCTCGCCCCTCGGTGAGCATCTGGTCTTCAAGGGCGGCACGTCGCTGTCGAAGGCCTACAAGGTCATCCGGAGATTTTCCGAGGACGTCGATCTGACCTATGACATCCGGGCTATCGCGCCGGACCTTGTTGGCGGCGACGGCGAAGCGCTGCCGAAGACGCGGAGCGAAGAGAAGCGATGGTCAAGCGAAGTCCGCCGGCGGTTGCCGGAATGGGTCGCTGCCACCGCGCAGCCTGTCATCGTGAACGCACTGGCCACCGAAGGCTTGGCTGCCGCGGTCCGCGTCGAAGGCGAGAAGCTGTTCATCGACTATGAGTCGACCGCCGCAGGATCGGGCTATGTCGCCCCGATCGTCATGCTCGAGTTCGGCGCCCGCTCGACGGGCGAGCCGGCGAGTTTGCGCGATGTCGCTTGCGATGCGGCTGGTCTGGTGGAGGGGGTGGCGTTCCCGACGGCGCGTCCTCGCGTCATGCATGCGGAGCGGACGTTCTGGGAGAAGGCGACCGCCATCCACGTCTTCTGTCTGCAGGAGCGGCTGCGCGGCGACCGCTTCGCGCGGCACTGGCACGATGTCGTCCGGCTGGACGACGCGGGTTTTGCCGCAGCGGCCATGGCCGATCGTGATCTCGCGCAGGCCGTCGCGCGCCACAAGAGCATGTTTTTCGCCGAGAAGGCGGCCGACCGCAGCCCGATCGACTATACGGCGGCAGTCGATGGCGGCTTGCGACTTGTGCCGGCAGGCGAGGCTTTGAAGGGCTTGCAAGAGGACTACGCACGCATGGTCGAGGACGGGCTGCTGTTGGAAGATGCCGATCCCTTCGAGGCGCTGATAGCGCGGTGTGCTGACCTTTCCGAACGGGCCAACCGCGCGGGCGCAAAAAACGACGTGATTTGAAGGGGTTGCGGTGAAGATATTTTCCGTAGCGATCGAAAATTTTCGAGGTATCCGCTCGACCAAACTGATGCTGCCCGACCACGCCGTCCTGATCGGCGACAACAACACCGGCAAATCGTCAGTGTTTGAGGCAATAGACCTCGCACTCGGCCCGGATCGGTTGAGCCGGCGGCCGCCAGTTGATGAGCACGACTTTTATCAAGGCAAGTATCTGGCCGTTACGAATCCCGAGGCGCCCGAGGGCGTAGCGGCTACCAGCGTCCCGAAGATCACCGTCGAAGTGACGATCACTAACCTGTCACTCGAACAGCAAGCGCGCTTTGGGGCCAGTGTCGAGTGGCTGAATACGAGTACCGGCCGATTCTACGAAAATTCTAATCCAGCCGGTGTCGACGCTGCCGAGATCAAAGCCGCGCTGCGCGTCACATTTGTCGGGGAGTATGATCCTGAAGAGGATGATTTCGACGGCAACACATACGTTACACGCAGCTTGTCAGAAGAGGACACGCCTACGCCTTTCACGAAGAAGGACAAGCAGCACTGCGGTTTCCTCTTTTTACGGTCATTGAGAACGGGATCTCGGGCGCTCAGCCTCGAGCACGGGAGCCTGCTCGACATCATCCTGCGACTGAAGGAGATCCGTCCGCAGATGTGGGAAGGGACGATCGGAACACTCTCGGATTTTGACGTTGCGAGCGATCCCGCGCTCGGCATATCGGGAGTGCTCGAAAGCGTCGACAAATCCCTCAAAAAATACGTTCCCCGCGAATGGGGCGTGAAGCCGCACCTCAAGGTGTCAAACCTTACCCGTGAACATTTGCGCAAAGTGGTGACCGCCTTCATCGCTACCGGCAACAGCGATCACGCTGCTCCGTTCTACCGCCAAGGTACTGGCACGATTAACATGCTGGTGCTTGCGATGCTGTCTCAGATCGCCGAGGACAAGCAGAATGTGATCTTCGCCATGGAGGAGGCCGAAACGGCGATTCCGCCATATGCGCAGAAACGCATCGTCCATGAACTGCGGAAGCTCTCCGCCCAGTCGCTCTTCACGTCGCATTCGCCGTACGTGCTGGAGGAATTCAGCCTCGACGAAACCGTAATTCTCTCGCGCTCAGACGATGGCGAACTGACTCAGGCCAAGATTGAGCTGCCGGACAGCGTCAAGCACAAGCGTTATCGGCAGGAATTTCGGACGCGGTTCTGCGAAGGTCTCCTATCGCGTCGCGTTCTGATTGCCGAAGGCGCCACTGAGGCGACTGCCTTTCCGGTCGCCGCACGGCGATTGTCCGAGCTTAGTCCCGCGACCTATGTCTCGTTGGAGGCGCTGGGCGTATGTGTGATCGACGCGGGAACCGAGAGCCAGATTGCGGACCTGGCCGCTCTCTACAAGAATCTTGGTAAGCGAACCTTTGCGATCTGCGACAAGCAAACTGATCCTGCCAAAGCGGCCATTGAGGCGCAGGTAGAATGCCTTTTCATGCACAACGAAAAGGGGATCGAGGATTTGATCCTCAAGAACACCACGCAAGCGGCATTGGAGCGGTTTTCTGATCAACTCGATTGGCCGCCGCATTTGGTTGCTAAATATCCAACTCCCAAGACACAAGCCGTGGCAGCCCTGAAGGAATATTTCGGTTGGTCGAAGGGTAATTGGGGGGTTGCCGAGTTTCTGGCTCAATGCGCCGAGGCGGAGATACCGACGTGGTTGCGCGAGGCCTGCATCACCCTCAAAACTCTCTGCGATCCGCCACCTCCGCCCCCACCGTCGGCCGACGCGGTTGACGAAGAACCTGTCGTTGACCCTTTCAGTTAGGTGGCTGCGCCGTGGTCGACCTAACCGACGCGCAGAAGGAAGTCATTCGGGCCGATGGGCATCAGCTCGTTACGGGCGGCCCGGGCTCGGGCAAGACGACAGTTTCGATCCTCAAGGCCGCCAAGCTCGCGGATGAGGCGCTGCAGCCAGGTCAACGCATCTTGTTCCTCAGTTTTGCGCGGGCGACAGTTTCGCGCGTCTTAGAGGCGATCGACGAAGAAAACGCGATTTCGCGCGAGGAGCGTAAGAGAATTGAGGTCGACACGTACCATTCCTTTTTTTGGCGCATCCTGAAGACGCACGGATATCTCGTCGGTTTTCCTCGGCGGATGACGATTCTGACGCCTCCGAATGAGGCGATCGCCTTGTCCGTCGTGCGTAGTGGTTACAAAGCGGTCTCGAAATTGAGCGCCGAAGAAAAAGCCGAAAAAGGGGTTCGTGAAAACGCTGAGCGCAGCCGGATGGCAGCGGAGGAAGGCAAGGTCTGCTTCGACTTGTTCGCCGATCGCGTGGCGATCCTGCTGCATGGCTCCAGCAAAGTGCGGTCGCTCATCTCGACGATGTACCCCCATATCATCCTGGACGAGTTTCAGGACACCAGCGCCGACCAATGGCGCGTGGTGCAGGCCCTTGGGACCAGCAGCACGCTGATCGCCCTTGCCGACCCGGAACAGCGGATCTTCGACTTCATCGGCGCCGACCCGGAGCGGCTGGATCACTTCAAGGAAGCCTTCAAGCCGTCAGTCCACGATCTTGCGGGCGATAATCACCGAAGCAAGGGCACCGACATCGCGCTGTTCGGAAACGACATCCTGACCGGCAGATTCCGTCAAAATGAGTACCGGGGGATCGGATTCGAAGCATTCGAGTCTAATCCCAATCAGGCCTACGCGACCTTGGTCAGCCAGGTTCACCAAGCCCGCAGGCGCCTGATCGACAGCGGCAGGGGCGATTGGTCGCTCGCCATCCTCGTGCCGACCAAACGAATGACTCGGCTGGTGTCCGACGTGCTCCGCGATCCCTTCGGCAACGTGCCTCCGATCGGCCACACTGCTGCCGTCGATATGGAAGGTCCGATCCTCGCCGCGGAGATAATCGCCTTCCTACTGCAGCAGCAGGGCCATGTCGGATGCTTCGATGAGTTCATCGAGTTGCTATGCAGCTACTTCCACGGTCGAGGCGGCGCGACACCTACCAAAGGTGACATCGTCGAGGCGGCGCGGTTCCGAGCGGCCCTTACAAAATGGAACGAATGCGTTGCGGCGGGTCGTCCAACGCCTGGCAACAGCGTGCTCAAGGGCACCTTTACTGTCCACCAGGCGTCAACAGCTCTGCCGCTGATAGGTAACCCAGATGCAGATTGGGTCGCGGTGCGCGCGGTGCTGGACGCCGGCGCCTGCACACGGCTGAAAGATGTCGCAAAGGAGGTGCGTAATGTGCGGCTGCTTGAACGAGGCACTCAGCTCCGTCAGGGGCTGGCGCAGGATTGGCGTGACGCAGGCGGATATCGCAACGCCCTCGCGATCATTCGGCAGTCGTTTGTCCAGGAGCATTTCGCGACGGCGCACAAACCAGAGTCTGGAGTCGTTGTGATGAATATGCACAAGGCAAAGGGGAAGCAATTCGACGAAGTCATCATATTCGAAGGATGGCCCAAGCGCGTCAGGCGCGAGATCGTGGCAAATCCAGATCGCATTGTTTCCGGCAATGTGCACGATGGACCGATGACGCAGGCGCGCCAGAATTTCCGAGTAAGCGTAACCCGTGCCAAGACGCGAACGACGATAATGACGCCACGCGACGACGTCTGCGTGTTGCTCAGGGCCGGACCTCCGTAAGTGGCAGACCGAAGGATGGCGCTCGGCGGCGGCAATGACGCGGGTCTTGCCGGCGGTGCCACGGCCCTCGTTGCGCTCACCCCCGAGATAGACGTCGTCGGCCTCGACGATCGGCATCCCGCCGCCTTCGATTGGCGCGCCCAACTGGCAGCCCCCTCCATTCACCAAGAAGCCACGCAGAGTGTCCCGGTCGCCGAAGCGACCGGTTGGCGCGGGCGCGCCGCCGAGTGGAGAGACAACGCGGATGAACGAACTTGAATTTGCCGCCTATCACCAGGCAGCCGGCTTTGGCGAGCATCTGGCGGAAATCGCAGGCCGCGCCGTGATCTATAATGCCATTGGCCGCTTGATGCACGGCCTCTCCGTCCCCGCACTCTTGCTGGCTGTGGCGCTCGCGCTCGTCGCGCTGTGGCTTGCAGGACGAGGGCGGCGGCAATGGTGATCGAATCCGGGCGATGGCCGATAGGCGAATCGCGGCCACGCGAGTCAGCGGACCACACCAAGGAAACCTGGAGATGACCGTTGCAAAAGTGGCGGCAGACCACAGTGTTGGCAAGGGAGGGCGACATGCCGGCTGACGGGATCGGTTTTGGTCAGGCAGCGGTGGACATGGACGAAGAGCGCCAGTTCCGTCGTGTCGTTGCGGTTATGGAGGGTTCGGACCATGGGGACGCGAACCTCACTGGTTTCGCTGAGGCTTGTACGCTGCTTGACGATTGGTACTTCGCTTCGCCGAAGGATCGGATCGATGTGCTGACCGTCAGGCAGGTGGGCTTGGCGATCAACGGAGACTCGGTGGTCCTGTCGGCCGACGCCGCTCTTGCGTTGGCCGACGTAGCCCAAGAGATTCTGGTTGGGACAGCGGAAGGTCGCGATTCTCGTGCTATCTCCGATATGGTGCGAGCGTTGCGGACGACAGCGCATGCTGTCACGCGTTCGGCGTCATCGACGGTTGCGTCGCCGCCGTCTGGCGGCCCCACGATGCTGCGCATTCCGGTGATGGTGATCAGCCAATCCGGCCGATCGTGATCACCGATTCCGGTGATCATCCATTGATGAAGTGATCGTCTTGCGAAAGGCCAAGCGGCTCGCTTCGAACATCCGGGCAGAGTTCAGCACTTCCGCCGGCCGTCGAGCCGCGCGTGATGCCTATGTCCGGCACCTTACCAGAAACCCTTTGCGTCTCGAATGTTTTGAGCGTTTCGTGTGGCATCTCGATGAGTGTTTCCCGGAGCGGGAAGAAGATGCCGAAGATATCGTGCTGGGTCGCGGATATTTTTGATCGCCATCGTCGTGAGGCGGCCCGTCGTGATTCAGCGAAACATCGGCGATGCGGCGGCCATGCCCTCGCAATATTCGGCCAGAAGGTCGTCGTCGCTCATGCCGGCGAACGAGCTTGCGTTCGGATGCGTGGCCAGGCGCTCCAACAGCGTTGCGCGACCAAGCCCCTTATATGAATCCATGAAGAATTCGAACAGCTCGTATTTGCTGTCGATCTTTTTGCCGACATGCTGGATTTTCCCAAAATACGCCTCGGGGTGCGCTTTATAGTCGGCGAGCTGCTGATCGGTCATCGGCTCGGTCAGAATATACGATTGCCCGTTCTGATCGGTGACGCCGATATACGCCTGCTTCTCAGCCTCCAGGACGGTCGCGGTCGTCACCGTTGCTACGAGGTTGCCGCCGACCGACGCCGGCAGATTAGCCACGCCCTCGAACAGATAGGTTTCGCCGATCACTGGGCGCGGCTTGCCCTCCAGAGTATCGGATGGAAGGCTGCCGTCGAACGTCGTGGGAAGCTGCGGATATTTCCCGAAAGCCTCCGCAATGTGGAACGCGTCGGCGTGCTTGCGCTTCTGCCGATATATTTCGACCAAGCGATACGCGCCGGGCCGGTTGAAATCGGGAATTCCCAAACCGAATGCCGCAAGGACCGTGTGAAGTGGCTCGTTGAGCATGCGGTGGTAGGGAACATTCGAGATAAACACGTAGGCCGTGACGCCCGCGGGGAGTTCGTCGCGTTCGAACCGCTCCAGCCGCGCGAACGAGCTTTGCGCCCAAGTCGGCTTGCCGTCAGCTCCGAGCGCCGCTTCGGTGTTGAGGTCGATAAATATCAGCCGTTCGTCCGCCGCCGGCTTCGCCAAGGCAGCATTCAAGTGCGGGATCATCTGCGATATCGGATTAGGATTCCTGGTGCCGTCGTTGTCATCCTTGCCAAGCAAGCCGACCACGGCACGCATTTTGGCCTCGACCCAATATTTTTTCCCGGTGCGCTGCGAGACGGCCGCGAATTCGCAGTGCTTAGTGGAAGGGTCAGTCTCGTCTTCGAGGGTCAGCTCGAAGCCGGCACGGATCAACGCATTGGCGACAATGAGTTCGTAATAGGCACCCTGAAAGTCCTTCGGGTTTTTAAGCCGTCGGACCAGGCGGGCCTGTAGCTCGACGTTGTGATCGAGAAGATAGAGACTATAGGCGGTCCCGAGATAGCAGGCGACAACGCCCGTCATTACCGCGCTGCTCACCTCGCCCGGCGTCTTGATCGTGGCGGCCTGGTATCGGCAATAGGCGTCATACCACTGCAACAGCGTATGCCGCTGTTCGAACGGCTTGGCGAGTTCGGTATTGCCCCAACCGTCCGATCCGAGGACGCGCTTGATATACTCGCCGAGAAAGTCGGGAAACGTCTTCGCCTTTGCCGACCAATGCACGGTTTTGCCGATGGCGACGATCTGATGATCGTTGAACCGCGCAGCGATGATCGGCTTGCCGAGGCCCTGCTGTTCCTGCCGGATACGTTCCTTGGCATAATGGGCTTCGAGCGCACGGATCATCTCCGGTGACGCCGGCTGCGGCCTCGGCGTGCCGGCAACTCTGCCGCAGCAATGCTTGTATTTCTTGGCGCTGCCGCAGGGGCAGAGCTGGTTGCGGCCGATCTTCGTCATAGTTATCTGCGTCGAAGGCTTTGTGGAGGTCGCGCGGCCTTCTCCTTCGCAGCCTTGGCCTCAAATCTCGCAATGTGATGCTTGCGAGCTTCGTCTTCGGATTTAAGCGACTGGCTGATGCGTGCGGAAAGCGTTCCCCACGCCTCATAGGGCGGCGGAAAGAGTTCTTCCAATCCGAATTTGTCGATGCATGTCAGCGCGATTTTGAGGCTCTTGGATGCGTCGTGCAAAAACGAATTGAAAAGATTTACGGGGAGCTGGCCTTCTCGTTCCCACCAGTCTTCCACATGATCGTTGAGCGAGTGAAGAGAATCATAGTAGGCGATCAGGGCAGCGGCATCCTGCTCGTTAAGCTCCCGAACCTGCGGCGCGTTGGGATATAGGTTCGGCCAATAGGGGAGAAAGTCTTTCTTTTGATCGTTTGGCTTGATTCCGTTATCGGCCGAGTGGCAAATGAAATTAGCGATTGCCCGGCCATGAATGTAAAGCACGCGTTCAATCGTCCGCTGTAGCTCGGGCGCTAGATACTTTCTCGCCTCGCTCTGCCGGCGCGCATCGTCCGCCGTGTTTCCGAGCTGCGCATGCACATTGATAACCTGATTGACCGTGTGCGCTGTGATGCCGCCAGACTGCCCCTGTGAAGCGATCAATTGATCGATGAGGATTCTGGCTCCCGTTTCGGCCTCTTCGTCGGATGTCGCGGCAAAGCGCGAGGCGTGTTCTTCCTTAAGCTTGACAAGCCTCTCGACCGTGTATGCTTCGGGGTCGTCGTCGATAGTTTTGTGATGGTTCGCACACAGCAAAATGAGGTTGCTATAGCTGTGGCGCTCGTCCGACGTCTGCTCCGGGTCGTAGCGTGGCCCGTTCGGTCGTGCCGCCTTGATGTGGCAAATCTCGCCAATGACCGTGTTGTCCTGAATCAGACCATTCTTGCACTTCGGGAACGCGCAACGGTTTCCTGAATGCGCAAAAAGCTGCTTGACGACGGCGAGACTTGGCCCGCTCGGGGAATCCTGTTGTGCCATATCAATAGGCCACCTTAAACGTCGGGCTGTCCTCGGGCCGGGTGCGGCGGTGATCGTAGATGCGCGTGGTGCTGATGTTCGCGTGGCCAAGCCATTCCTGCACCTTGGCGATGTCGGCCTGGTGGTCGAGCGCATTGGTGGCGGCCGTCGCGCGAAGCGCATGCGCGCCGATCTCGAATCCCAGCTGCGCCGAATAGCTCCGCACCAGCCGATAGACCCCATCCGCCGTGATCGCGTTTTCAAGCTCGCCGGTGCGGTTGTTGCGGATCGGCCGGAACAGCGCGCCGTTGTCGTCGACTCCGTGGCCGGCGGCGTCGAGATAGTCGGTGATGAGGCCGTTGGTGCCGGGATGCAGCGGCAGATACCGGGTCTTGCCGCCCTTGCCGGACACCTTCAGATGCGGCACGCCCTTGCGCGCGTGGCGGAAGTCTTTGACCTTGAGCTTGCACAGCTCCTGACGCCGCAGCGCGTGGAACAGCAGCGTGGACAGAATGGCGCGGTCGCGCTTGCTCTTGATCGTGTCGTCCGCCGGTGCGTCCAGCAGCTTGCGCGCCTGATGGTCGCCGAGCGCCGGCGTCTTGCCTTCGCCGCTTTCCGTCTTCGGCCGCTCGACGCCTTTCACCGGGTTATGGCTGACGGCGTTCTTCTCACACAGATATTCGAACAGCGAGGCGAGCGACGCCAGCCGGTGCCGGATCGTGCTGCCGCCAAGCCCGCGCCGCACCAAGTCGTCGCGCCAGGCGATGATGTGGGCGCGCGTCACCGTCCGAAATTCCTCCGGCCGGACGATGCCGGTGAAGCGCATAAAATCCTTCACCGCGTTCTCGTAGGCCCGCCGTGTGCTGGCGTTGCTGAGATTGGCGAACCACTCGACCTCGGGCGGCACATCGGCGAGCTGATGGAACTCGGCGGCGGTCAGCAGTCGGTTGCCGGGCGCGATCCGGGTCGGCAGCTGCTCGGTGCTGTCGGTCGTCCTGGCGATGCCCCCCCGTGTTTCCATGCGGGCATTCTATTCTTGATAAAATCTGTTATCAATGGTAAGGTCTTGGCTGGGGCTGTCGATCTATGCTGGTATCAACCCAAGCACCCGCATCTCACGCGGCGCCATGCATTCGCAAAAGCAGATCTTCCCCTTGAACGCCGCCGCTATCCCCCTTAATCTTGGCTTGCCAGGGTCGTTGTGCATCGTGCGTCAGCACACCGCATGACCAGAAACCGCCCGTGTCCCCCCCCGCGGTAGCCGAACCGCCTGATACAACAGGCAGCCACTGAGCCTTTTCCACACATCCCGTGTGGGCGAGGGTCGTGGTTTGGGTTCGACGTGGGGGCCTCGTTCACAACAGTCTAGGAGAACGAGGTATGACGAACCTACTGCAATTCCCGCTTCGTCAGTCGGGCTTAAGCGTGCTGCTTTCGAGCGGCGCTCCGTTTTACGTCGACGTGCGTGTAACCGATGCAGAAGACCCCGACACAACGCATTGGGAACTCCTCCGCTGGAATTTCCGAGCGGCCGGCCGTAGAGCGAACAAGGGGTTCACGCAACCGGTGGCGCGCCGCCGTGCGTGGCACAGCTTCAAAATTAAGCGGCGAGACAAGGCCGTTCGTTATCTTAAAGAGACATATCGCCTCCGGAGCGCCGGCCTCATCGAGATGAAGATTGATGATGTGCGGGTAGCTACCTCCGTTGGGCGACCAGCTGCAGCTGCCTAGACCTCGTGCGAGTCAGCCCCGCCCATTTCGGGCGGGGCGCCTTCCATCAATGTGCACATCATTTGCGCACCGGGAAAGCCCTTAGATTTCAGTGCTCCGATTTTGGTGCGCCATTCATAAATTTTGCAACGGTCTGTGTCGTTCATCGCAGTAGTCTCGCCTGCGCCGCAGCACGCTTTCGAAACCGGTAACCTATTGCCCATTATGGGTCGGACGATCTCCTTCTGCGTCAGCAGCATGCTCGCAGATAAACTTGCCCTCGTGGGTTTTGCCGAACCACCGTTCGCCTTGGAAGTGGTAGATTCCGCTCTTGGTGTTGACCCAGACCACCTTATCCCCCGGACAAGACATGCCCGCCAAGGCTGGGCCGTCGCCCAAGGCCACAAAAATAAGACCAACGATTGCGGCGCGTGTTAGATTCGCAAAAATCATTTTGGCTCCTGCGGGAACGGCTCGGGCTGGCTCCCACCGAATCGCGAATTCGCATAATCTGATTGTTGTTGTATGTCAACATTTCGAGGATAACTGGACGGATACTGGGGGCGGGCTGGTTCGTTGACTTCGCCAAAAAAATTTTCCCGCCAGCTTGCTGAACTCCGGTAAAGCCTGTGACCACACGTATCCCGAAGCTAAAATCTCGCTCCAAAACCAAAGGCGAAACCTGATGCGATTGCGGCGTATAGCTTGTCTGGCGTTGCTAATTGGGATCGCCGCCGCGCCCGCGTCGCCGCAGTCGTTACCCGATCCGACGCGGACGCCTGGTGCGATCAATCCCGACGTAACGGAAGCTACCCTTTCCACAACTGCCTGCCGGCGCGGGTGGACGCAGACGGTTCGGCCGTCGGCCGAGTTCACTGCCGCGCTGAAGCGGTTCCAGCTTCGAGAGTGGGGATATACGGACAGAAGGTCGCGTGCTTACGAAGAAGATCATCTTATCCCGCTTTCCCTAGGGGGAGCGCCGGACGATCCGCGCAACTTGTGGCCGGAACCGCGCGACCCTAGCGATGGATGGGGTGCGGATCGCAAGGACGATCTGGAGCTTGTGCTGAACCAGTTGGTGTGCGGCGGGAGGCTTTCCTTGGTCGAAGCCCAGGTGGCAATATCGGCTAACTGGATTGCCGCCTACCGGCGGTTCGTGAACGGCGCGGAATGACCAGTTTGTTCCAGATATTATGTGGGCAGGCCGGCGCTGTTTGCGCGGCGCCGGCTGACCAGCCAAGATTGCTGTCGCGCCGCAGCGCCCAGGCCAACGCGCCCACTCACCCTGCCGATGGTCCTGATGAGCGACGGCTGGACCATTTCGACCGCGCCGGCCGCATGCAATAATTACCCGCAAGCACTTTCAGCCGGTCGCCACGGCCATCCAGGCAGCTTTCCGGTGTGACTTGGCTGGCGAGCATGGCAACCAACGGTCTCAAGCGGCTACAATCGCGGCCATGAGCACAACGCAGAAAGCGATGATTGCCGGGTTCACCGCGGCGGAGCGGGACTACATCCGCAGCGAACTCGACATGTTCTTCTCGACGCTGCCGAGCGTGGCGGAGGGGTTCCAGCTCCGGACCTGGCGCGGCGGTCCGCAGGCCGGCAAACCGAAGATCCCGCAGGCCGCCCAAGGGCTGCTGGATCGCGGCGTGATGCGCCTCGACCTGACCGGCCGCCTGCCCAAGCTGTTCTTCACCGACGCGGGGTTGGACGCGCTCCGCACGATGATGGCGGACGCGCGCCTCGCCGACCCGAAGAAGTTCGCCCACATCAGGCAGGAACTCGGCATCGACCCCAGCCCCGAAGCGGCGGCAGCCGGCTGAGAAAGTCGGCGCGGTTCCGATCGACGAAACCGCCTCCTGGTCAGTGGGACAACATGGACTTCGCCGTCAAAGGGTAGCACGCGACGGCGCTGGCGCGCTGCCGGCCGTAGTCGGTTTCGGCGGCAATCCGCATCTCCGGTGCAGCATCGCGCAGGATGGTTCGCAACCAGCACACTGCGCCGGTCCAGCGGGTCTTTCTTGCGCCGGGTCAAATCAAACTCCGACAGGCGGTCCAATGCCCGGCTGATCGTCGGTTTGGAAACGTCAAGTTTCGTGGCCAAGCCCCGGACAGTCTGCGCTTCACTTTCCAAATAACAGGTCAGAAACACACCAAGCTGGCGCGCCGTCAGATCCGGTCCGTCAAGGCGGACAAGCGCGACGATCGTGGCGCGCAAGACGTTGACAAGGATCTGCGACAGCCAGCAAAAGTGCGGGGACAGCGAGGCCGTGCATCAAAGCGGCCTACGCCATGAGCTGGTGATCAGCGGTCCGGCCGAAAGCCATGCCAACCTGCACTGGCGTCGGCGATCGGCATCCCCATCGCCTTACAAAGGTGCCGCGGCGGCGTGATCCGCGTTCAGCTCATCCTCCGCTTGTCGGCCTTGCCCCACTTCGCCTCGCGTAGCGCCCAGACGGTCCGCTCCAGGTGCAGTTCGCCGCGCTCGGCCTTGCGCACCATCCCGGCGAAGTAGCCGCCCGCCGTGCTGCGGAAATGCCCCGGCTCCTTGGTCGAGACAAGGGCGAGGGCGAGGGCTGCCTGTTCGCGCCCCATGACCCGGCAGGCTTCGCCCCAAAGCGACGGCGATACCCCGAGTTCGGGCCGCAGCCAGATCCCAGCGGCGTCCACGATCTCGCGCCAGGTCGGGCTTTCGCTCGTCACGTAGCGCCCCAGACGCGGAGCAAGGTCGACAAGCTGCGACGCTTTTAGCCGCAAGACACGCTCCGGCGGGGGCTGAGGGACCGCAGCTTGCGCGGAAGGGCAGGGGGCGTCGGTTGGAGGCTCCGGCGTTGCCGCCCGACTACTATCTTCAGGAGCAATTACTGTATCCGAAGGATTCTCAGATAGGTTTGTAGATGTAATGTGGGGCTCGGAAACGAGCCCCACGGGGTTCGTTTCCACAGACTTCGCCGTGTCCCTAACCCACTGCTCTGCCTCTGTTTTCCGCCGTTCCAGCGCCTGCGTGATGGGTGCCAGGATCTCTGAACGCTCGGCCGCTTTCGCGGCGACCACCAGATCGGCCGTCTCGCCCTGCAGCCGCGGCCAGCTCGCAGGTAGCGGGCCTAGCCCCGCCAGCATCTCGCCCGCCTGCCGGATAGACCGCCGCGCCTCCGTGACGCGCTTCCTGAGCGCCTTCATCCGCTCGCGCTCCAACCGGGCCTTGGCCGCCACCCGGATGAATTCGTCAAAGCGCAGGGCGAGGGGGGACAGGTCGAAGCCGTACGCCTCGATGATCCGACCGTCCGCGCCGCGCCGCCCGTAGCGCTTGCCCTGGTCGCTGTCGCGGATCACGAACACACCCGCCTCGAACAGCGCACGGTTCAGCGCCTTCAGTCGCGCCGGCGACAGGCCGAGAAATTCCGCCTCACGCCGCGCCGACGGCCACGCAATCGGCCGGCTGCCTTCCTCCCAATCATGGGGCTGCGTCTGCTTCACCAGCCACGACACCAGCTTGAAGGCGTGGGTAGGCAGGCCGAGATAGGGCTCCGCCTCCTGGAACGCCGACAGGAACCGCAGCGGCTTGGCCGTGCCGCGTGGCAGGCCAGTGAACTCGTCCGCCTGGTCGCGGACGACGAGCATGGTCAGGCTCATCCGACGCGCGCCGGTCGGCTGCTGTCTGGGCATAGCCTGGGTGTCGTGCACGATGCCCACCCCCTGGGCCAGATCGTCTGCCGCCAGCACCACAGGCGACATGACTCGTAATCCGCTCGGCCCGTTGGGCACGGCTATCCCGTGCGCCTCACGGGCGCTGTCCTGCTCCATATCGATCCTCTTTCGGTTGGATCGCGATGGGCAAGCCTCTCCCGCCAGCGGAAACAGGCGTTTCCGCTTGACTTCAAGGCGTCTGATGACTAGATTGGGGGTAGGAAGTGGCCCCCTGGTCTAGTTGTCAGGCCCAACACGAGTTGCCAGCAAAAGCCCGCCCGGCAAGGCGGGCTTTCTGGCGTTTTAAGGGGTCTTCAGTTCGCTCTCATCCTCCAACGCTCGGTGAATCAAAGAGACCAGGACATCGCTGCGGCTACGCTCACCGCGCTCATCGCGCACACGGTCCAACGCCTCGATCGTTTCGATAGGGAGCTTCAGCAAGACTTGTCGCTCTCCCTGCTGGCGGATTCGCTCACGGTAACGCCTTGTATGCTCGACCGGTGTCATCCGAGTCTCCTGTCTAGACAGCATACGAAGTTGCGTCGCCGTGTCCACGGCAAACTCTATCCCTATGAAAAACATAGGCTCCAGCCAGCCGTCTAAACCGGATGCCGTCCGATCTGCTGGCCGATCGGACGCGACTCGGTACGAGAGTCCCTTCCAGCACTATGTTACCCGATTGCGTCACGGCGGGCGCACGGAGCCTGGGCCAGCGCTGCCCACGCTGGCCCGGCTTGCCTCATTCGCAGGCGAAGGAAGTCGGGTCCTGGCGGCATACCCTGATTGACGCCGGCAGTTTGAACACGACTGCTTCTCGGGTGGTCTCATAGCGACAGATAACCGTAACGTTCGCGGCAGATCCCGGATTGAACCGCCAGACGTTCTGCCACCAGGTGTTTGACTGGCCGCGAGACTCCGACGGGGCGAGTAGCGCGTTGTTGCGCGGATCGCCATCGAACAGGCTGGCCGCGTCGGCGCGAGCGGGAGGGTGCCCGTGTAGATCTGCCGGGCATCTCGCGACGGTTGCTGCGCCGGCTAGACAAGTATTGGCTCCTACAAGCACAAGCGCGCCTGCAAAGACACTAAGACGTGTGACTAACAACATGATAAGAAATTCCCGTGTTTGCTGCTGTGCCGCCGGAGCCGCTGGCTCCATTCCAGTAGATCGTGCGAAAGCTGGCGGGATGGCCCACCCACTGATCCTCCACCTGAATGCCGTCAGCATTCTGGCCGAGGTAGATCGCCGCATGGCTGCTGCCATCCGTAGCATTTGCATACTGCCCGTTGGAGTTGAATGTCGCGATGGCGGTGCCGGGTTGCAGCGACGTATTGCCCTGCACGGCAGCGCCTTGCGCCCAAGTCGCGGTCAAGCCCACGCTTGGGTCGGTAGCTTGCACGAGCGCGACACACTGGCCGCTGCCGACCGATTGGCCCAAATATTGTGTGAAGCTGGAGGCGACGAAGCCGGGCGAACTGACCGGGCCAATACCGGCGGTGGTTCCTGGGTCCTGACCGCCGGCCGCCCCCTGCGGAGTCGCCGTCTGACTGCCCTGAGGCATAACAAATGTCGGCGCTCCGACCTCGTGGTACTGGGGAATAACCTGCTGAGGCACGCCGCTGGATACCTGGGGCCAGACATCGGCCCTGACGCCGCGCGGCTGCGCGACGGCGGTGACTATAGCGACACCGAATCCAAGCGCGATCGGTAATCGCGCAACCGACTTCCTCGGCCCCGGCGGGGACTCTTCACGCAAGGCGCGCCTCCTGCTTCGTTACCCGGAAGCCAGGATTCCCTGCCGCGCTACGAGTGATGGCGGACATTCGCAGGCGATTCGAAAAAACCCGCTCTGGCTCGCAGTGCACCGGGCGACGATCGTTCCTGCCAACAGGAGGTTTCTTGATGCGATCGTTGTTGCTGGCCTCGACCCTGCTTGCGGTTCCCGGACTCGCGCTCGCTGATCCGCCGCAATGTGCCTTACCTTCCGCCCCCGCCACGGCGGTTTCGTTGCCGGCGCCGGCGTCCGCACCAGCTCGGGAGGCAGACCAGAATCCTCCCGGCCAGCCGCCGCTGATATCGGCCGAAGAGATCGCGCGCGTCCCTGCCTTGCAGCGGATTTCATCGAACGGGGCCCAGCTCCTCGACCTGGGCACGGAGCACGGCCTGCGCGGCGTCTTCGCGCGGCGCGGCGATGTCTTCCAGGTGTTCTACATCACCGCGGACGGCCAGGCGGCCGTCGGCGGCATCATGTGGTCGGCTGCCGGGAAGAACCTGACGCGTGCGCGGGTGGCGCCGATCGACGGCGTGATCCCAACCGTGGTTGTCGGCACGCCGGGGTCTTCTCCTCCGGCTGCCCGGCCTGTGCCGGCGAGCATGCCGGCGCCTGTCCCGGCATTGAAGGCAACTGAGACCACGACGTTCGGTCTTGCCGGCGACGCGAAAGCGCCCAGGCTATGGGTGTACATCGATCCGCTGTGCAGCTTCTCCGTCCGGGCGATCGACCAGCTCCGGCCTTACGTCGCGAACGGCCGCGTGCAGATCGCTGTCGTCCCGCTGTCCGTGCTGGATCCCGAGGATCAGGGCCGGAGCACGCTGGCGGCCAAGGCGATGCTGAGTCTGCCGCCGGATCAGATGATCGCCGCGTGGGAAGCCAGCAAGCTGACCGGGCCTGCCGACCCGGCCGCCGGCACCCGACTGGCGTCTAACATGGCGGCCGCCGAGGCGATCGGCCTGCGCGGCACTCCCACCTTCGTCTGGCGGCGCGCCGACGGTTCCGAGGGCCGGTTTGACGGGTTGCCGGACAACCTGGAGACCATCATTGCGTCGATGGGAGGCTGAGGCGTGGATCAGCCAGTCGATCCCAAACCCGCTCGCCGGCGCGGCCTGTGGGGAGCGCTTGGCTATCTCGTGAAGGCGCCTGCCGCGGCGTTCTGCGCGAACGATGTGGCCGCAGGCGCACGAACGGTCGTCAGGCTTGCGAACGTCATCAAGGCAAGCCCGCAGCGAGACCCGCGCATCGTGACCGAGGACGAAAACAGGCTCGACCTCCCCGCGATCGCTTATGGCTTCGCTACCAGTGATCGTGCGATCGAGCGGATGTTGCGGAACCGCCGACGGCAAACGGTCATCGAGACCTATTCCTACCTCGCCGGCGGTTGCGCGTTCCTTGTTCTATGGGTCGTCGTGGCAATCCGGTCGCCGGTCTACGCGAGCCTGGGTTATGTGCTCGGGCTGCTCGCCATCTGTTTGCTGTTCTTCCTGTCGGCCTTCCGCTCTGCCCTGGTCAATTGGCAATGCCGCACCAGGCGGCTCGGTACCGCACGGGACTTTCTGGACACGACGGATAGCTGGTGGCCCTCATGAGCGAGGGACGCCCCGACGGACCGCTATCGTGTGGATACCGGGAGAGGTCTGCCCTTGCGGCCCCGAGCTTTGAGGAGGCCAAAGCGCGCGCCGAGCCTGGCCCTGCGCGTCTATCGCGACGACTTCCTCGACAGGTAACCAGAACGCCGCAGGCCATTGCCTGCGGCTTTCATCGGCTTGTCTACTTCATCGCAATGTGATGAGTGCGGAATGTCAGAACGTTCCGGGCGGTCCTTCAAACGGCGAGCGTCCGGCGGCGCCGGTCGCCCACGGCGCTTGCTCATAGTTCGGCCGGTCGTATTGCGAGGCGGGCTCGGCGGGCTTCTGGATCGTGCCGTCGCGATCGAAGACCGGCGGCCGCCATGTGGCCTTGGCCTCGCCGTACGCCGCGTTTGGATTGTAGAGCGGGTGGAGCACTGGCGGCGGTGGCGGTGGGTTGGCGTCTTTGGACGAATGCAGGTTACCGCTGCTGCACCCGGCGAGGCCGATTGCCAGGAGGGTGATTGCGGTGACGGGGCGGGAAGTCATGGTGTCTCTCCGGGGCTGTACCAGAGAGTCACCATGGTTCGATCGGCTGCGAGTTATCCTCGCCGCCGGAGCGCCAGCGCTTTAATTCGGCTTCCGCTTTGGTCGCCCAATCCAACAGCGCGTTCCGTTCCCCTGCAATTTCCTTCGCAAGAGCGCGCAGTTCAGCCACCTCGCGCTTCAGGCCTTTGATGTAGGCATCCTGCTGCGCAATGTGCGCACCTTGCTGAACGATGTGCGCATCCTGCTGCGCGAGTTGCTGCTCCATCCAGAGCGCTTCATTGATCAGCGCGTTCACGTCGATTTGCGGGCGGCGGTTACGCAGCGATGTAAACAGATCTACCACGGCGTTGACGGTTTGGGCGTCGCCAACCCTTGTGGCCAGATATCCTAGAGCGAACCCTTCCGCAGACACCTCATTCCTCCTCGGGCGCCGGACCCGTAATGTCCGTCTGAGCATTCAGAGTGCTATCGTGGCCTAGCAGTCTCTGTTGACCGATAGCACCTTGCTCGCCCTCTCCGCTAGCCGCACCAATCTCGCGCGCTGTCGACCGTGAAGCCTGAAGCATGCCGTCGCGAGCATTTGCAATCGTACCGAGCGTACCCGCCATGCCGACCGCCCCAACGTCCTGCGAGAACCGCTCGATATCGAGGCGATTGGCGGGCTGCACGAACGGAAGCATCTTGATGACATGGTGCGGCACGAGGCTGATCATCCGAAAAGATACTAGTGCCAGGGTCATAGTCATCAACACGAACATGCATAATAGAACGATGACGCCCAACAGATTGGTTACCAACCAACCATTCGACAAAGCGAACCCGGCGGCGATGCTGAACCCCTGCAGCATAAGCCAGCACATCGCACTGAACACGAAGTAGCCCGCGAACAGCCCGAACAGCATCAGAACCGGCCGGAACATTACGTTCACGATCAGGCCATACCCATCAATGCCGCGGCCGTGCAGCCCGTCGCCCTGCAGCGTCAGATGGGCGAACATCCACAACGGCACTGCGATCATCGCCTCGATCACCAGGATCAGCCAGCCTGCCACGCCGGCGATCCACATGGCGAACGGAACCATCGGCAGCACATAGGCGATAATCAGGCCCGGGATCAGCAATCCCATCAGGCCGTAGAAGATCGGCGTGGCAAGGATGGTCATGGCCATATGCCCGGAGGCGGCGGCAGCCGCCCCCGCGAAGTTAAACGTCAGGACGTTCCAGGCCACCGTGCCGGCGGTCGCCGTGGTTGACGACAGGATAATCGCCATCCCGAGCGCCGATAGCGAGGTCAGCACCAGCGTCTGGCCGAGGTTGATCAACGCCGCGAAGGGGTCCGTCCAGCCCATCCCTGTGGTCGGCGACATGGCTGTCACCATGCCGTTCAGCACGCGCTCACTGAAATGCAGCTTGCGGACCCATTCCTCTAACACGCTTGCGCCTACCTCGCCGGGCGTCGCGCCACTGAACAATTCCGCGTTGCCGCCGGGCGCGTCTGTGCCGTCTGTCGTATCGACGTAGGTTTGCATTTTTTGCTGGAACGTCAGGATGGCTTTCGTCAACGGTGCCAGATCGGAGGACAGGCTGGTGCCAAGCCCGTCATAGCTCGGCGGATGGACAATCGGCACGGCCGATAGCAGCGAGAGAGTCTGGCCGTTCAGCCGGGCGATCTCGACGTAATAGGCTCCTGCCTCGGTCCAGCCGAGCGCCGAGAGTTGGTTCTGGTTGGCGGCCAGGCCAAGCTGCCCGCCGCGCGCCGCGTCAGCATTCGACAGCCCGCTCCTGAGAGCGCTGGTGAAGTTGGTCGCCGTCTGGGTGAGCTGCTGCGTGTAGTCGGCAGTTGCCTTGACCATGGTGCTCATGAGCTGGGTTAGCGCGCCAGCCTGGCGGGTTTGCCAGAGCTGCTGGGCAACCGATTGCGCGTCGGGCCGAATGTCGTTCTGGATCACCGAGGTCAGCGCCTGCTGTTGGGCGGCCGTCATATCAACCGACACTCCCGCGTAGTTGGTCGCATTGGGGTTGGGCTGACGGAGTGTGACGGAGCCGCAGACCGGTGCGCCGGTGGAGTTGCCGTTGCTCATGACATAAGGCCACGCGACATAGGTACCGCCCCATGCAGGATTGCCCGGGATGGCTCCTCTGACCGGTGTCGGGCTGGGCACGAGATTCGGGTTGGCCGACGCCGCGTTGACCAGGGCGGCGCACAACTCGTTTTCGATAAGGCCAATGACAATCGACTTGGTTCCCGGAATCATGGGCTGCGCGATCGGCACAGCGTCTGGTCCTACCGCTTTGATCGCGCTGGTGTAGACGGACCGGGCCATGCCGATGCCCCACATCGCGGTCTGCATGACGGCGGCCTGCCCGGTCGAGAAACCGGAGGGGAGCGGGAACATCATCGACAACGCGAAGGCGAGCCGCACGGGAGCCCAGGAACTGGTGCTGCTGCTGAGCACATTCCCGGTCTCCGCGGCGCGATGGATCTGTACGACCGTGGTGTAGGCCATAAAGGCGGCGGCGAGCGCGATGATGAAGCCGCTGAGCTGGCCGACCATCTTGCCGATGACGGTGTTCTCCGCGCCGATCCCTTGAAGGGCCGTCCCCATCCCGATCGGAAATATCGACCTCAAGACCTGCGCCGCCCAGTCGTCACCGGGATCGAGCGCGGACCATGTGGTCTGGTACGCGTTGCCCGTCTGCGCGTGCGCCGCAGCGCCGACAGCGCCGACAAAGGCCAGGGCGAGGAGAGCAGTCCGGAAGGGGCGGGGCATCGGGGCCTCACAGGGTGTGGGTTCCCAGTCAGGCTCCGACATCCCGCTACGAGTGATGGCGAAAAATATCGCTACGGCGAGGGGCTTGGTGATGGCGACGCTTGTGGCGTGTTCCGAACGCCGAACGCCGACCTGACGCGTTCGGCGGCTCGCTTCAGGATCTCGGCGACCTTCTCACCGAGTTCTTCCATGACGGTCTTGCCGGGCGTCCTGCCGGGCATCTTCTCGGTGGCCTCGCCGATCGCTTCCTCGGCCCGCGCGAACCGCGCGTCGAGCTGATTGGCGCCGAGCTGCTTGGCCTCAAAATCTGCCGCCAGAGCCGTGCGGTTTTGTCCCCACGCCGCGCCGGTTTGTTCGACCTGGTTGTAGGCGGCGGCAAAAACGCGGTCCTGCTGAAGGGCGCCGTCGAACTCGGTGCGCAGGTTGGCGTAACGGCCGCCCGGCT
>Ga0302320_10005490_pt1 | contig 28388 bp, 15 predicted proteins | sample Bog_T0_3_FD_202130 | JGI IMG/M metagenome (GOLD analysis project Ga0302320, IMG submission 202130) | Peat permafrost microbial communities from Stordalen Mire near Abisko, Sweden - Bog_T0_3 | ecosystem: Environmental > Terrestrial > Soil > Wetlands > Peat | place: Sweden: Abisko, Stordalen Mire...
GAAATCCTGCAGGGGGTTGGCGGCGGCCCCCGAAGGGTTGTCCAGGGTGTAGCCGAAGCTGGAGCGCAGCGCGCTGGTCAGCCGTTCGGCCAGGAGCCGGGCCGGGAGCGCGGCCGGGACCTGGCGCAGGCTCCAGTCCGCGGCGCTGCGGGTGCCCTGGCCGGTGGCGGTGAGCAGCGCCAGGCGCTGACCCTTGGGGGGAGGCTCCGGGTCCAGGGCGGCGGGAGTCAGGGCGACCCGGACCGCGGTGATGCGCCGGACCGGGAACAGCCAGCGCAGGCTCGCGCCCCGGCCGAAGCGCAGGGCGTCTCCGGGCGGCGGCTCCAGGTCCGCCTCGCCGTAGGGCAGGGGCACGATGCCCAGCAGGCTCGGCCCCACGAAGAAATCCGCCACCAGGGGCCGGGTGGCGGTGCTCCCGGGCCACCGGGTCCCGCGCCGGCGCGGGGTGCTGGGGTCCACCTCCCAGCGCTGGCCGTCCAGCCCTTCCAGGGCCAGGCCGCGCAGCAGGCCCAGGGCATTGCCATAGGCCTGGCGCGCCTCCGGAGCGAGCGGCGCGGCCGGCAGGATGCGCACCGCCACTTCCCGGTTGGCCAGGATCGGGCCTCGGCCGCCCAGGTCGAGCACGTCGCTAAGCCCGGACTGCAGTCCGCCCTGGCCCTGGACGCTCACCGGGAGCCGGCTGAGGCCCAGGCGGAGCCGGGGCAGGACGACGAAGAAGCCCGAACCCAGCACCAGCGCGGCGACGGTCCAGCCCAGCACCAGCCGGTGGGGCGCGGTCTGGTAGGGGCCCTGGCGCAGCCGGGACGCCTGCTCCCAGTTCAGCTGCAGGAACAGCGCGGCGGCCAGGGCCGTCCAGGCGATGGCCCACAGCAGGAAATCCAGGTCGGCGGTGCTGACGGCGGTGCTGATGAACAGCAGGAAGCCCATGAGGATCAGCTGGCGCCGCTGGGCCAGTTCCCTGGGCAGGCACAGGCGCACCCCGGATAGCAGGAACAGCAGGTTCACCAGACTGACCAGGAGCCCCAGGCGCAGCAGGATCTGCAGCAGGAACACGGCGACGGCCAGGAGCTCCAGGCCGCGCCGCCAGCCCGCGGTGGACCAGCCGCGCCATTGCACCAGGGCCGCCGCCAGCAGGGGCAGCGCCATGAGCAGCCATTCCCCGGGGGCATAGGCGCCCGTGGCGGCGATCGCGCCCCAGGCCAGCCAGGGTGGCAGATGGTCGAGCCAGGGGGCTGCCTTCACCCGGCGACCCAGCTGCCCAGCAGCGCGGCGCGGCTGGCGCCGGTCACCTCGGGCAGGCTGCCGGCGACGCCCGCGGCCGAGGCGGCGCCCAGCAGCGCCCAGCTAACCGCTTCCCGGGCCCCCGGGGGGAAGTGCAAGTCCTCTACCATGCGCAGTTCCGGCAGGCGCTGGATCAGTTCCAGGCGCACCCGCTGGTGCTTGAGACCGCCGCCGGAGACCAGCAGTGGCGTGTCCGGCGGCAGCACGGGGCCCCAGGCGCGCAGTTCCTGCGCCACCGCCTGGGCGGTGAACGCGGACAGGGTGGCCAGGCGGTCCGGCAGGGCCAGGGCCACCAGGCGCGCCTCCTCGGCCCCCAGCCAGGCGGCTCCGAACATCTCCCGCCCGGTGGACTTCGGCGGCGCCTTGCGGAAATAGGCGTGGCCCAGGAAATGGTCCAGCAGGCGCACATCGACCTTGCCGCCGGCGTTGCCGCCGTCCGGGTCGAAGGGCTGGCCCAGCCAGCGGTCCGCCGCCAGGTCGAGCAGGCTCATGGCCGGGCCCAGGTCCCAGGCGCGCAGGCGCGCTCCGTCCCAGACCGTGGCGTTGGCGATGCCGCCCAGGTTGAGGGCCACCCAGGGCCGTCCCTGCCCGTGCAGCCAGAGTTCGGCCATCGGCACCAGGGGCGCCCCCTGGCCGCCCAGGGCCATGTCGCGCCGGCGCAGGTCCCAGACCACCGGGCAGTGCAGCAGCTCGGCCATCACGTAGGGGTCGGCCAGCTGCAGGGTGGCGCCCTGGGCCGGCCGGTGCTGCACGGTCTGGCCATGCAGGCTGGCCAGGGTGGGCTGCTGGGCCAGGTCGCGGCACAGCACGGCGGCGGTGCGCGCGTGGTGTTCGCCCAGCTGGCGCTGCAGCACGCAGAGCTCCGACGGCGCCATCCGGTCCGAGGCGGCGGCCAGCACCGATTTGCGCAGCCTGGGCGGGTAGGGCTCGTGGTAGTGGCCGAGCAGGTCCAGGAACGGCCTGCCGTTGCGGAACCCGGCCGGCGCCACCCGGATCAGCGCCGCGTCCGCGCCGTCGGCGCTGGTGCCGGCCATGAGGCCCAGCACGGTCCAGGGCACGCCTGCGGGGAACGGTGGAAAGGGGAACATTTCGTCCTCATGATGGCACTGCCGCAGATAGAATGAGCCAACAAATCAGGGGGGTAGGCCCAGTGTTCGATGCCGTCCTCAAGTGCCACGGCTGGTCCGCGGACCAGGCCAGCCTCGACCGGGCGGCCCGGGAGGCGCCGCTGGACGCGGCGCTCACCCTGGCCCTGGAACTCGCCGGCGAGCCCGAGGGGCCTCTGGAACCCTGGAAGCAGGCCATGCAGGCCGAGGCCCGGCGCCGGCTCTACCCGCAGCGGTTCGGCACGGCGGACGCGGCCTCGGCGAAGGTGGCCGAAGCCTTCTTCCCCCTGGCCGAGACCGCGCTGGCCGGGCTCGACCCCGACGCCATCGCGGCCAGGCTGCCGTTCCGGCCCCTGGCTGAAGAAGAGCTGCTGCGCTGGCCTTCGGGCGAGGAATACCGGCGCCTGCTGGAGCACCTGCAGCGCGAGGGCTTCCTGGTGACCCTGGCCATGGCGCAGCACTGGCAGGGCCTGACCATCCAGGACCACGTGCTGGGGGTGACCGGCCTCGCCCTGTGGATCGGCCGGCAGCTGGCCCAGGCCATCCCGGTGGACCTGCCGCTGCTGCACGGCGGCGCCATCGGCCACGACGTGGGCAAGTTCGCCTGCGTGGGCGACGAGGTCCAGCGCATTCCGCGCCTGCACTACTACTACACGCACCAGTACTACGCCTCCCGGGACCTGGGCGGCCTGGGGCACATCGCCACCAACCACTCCTGCTGGGACCTGGAGCTGATCCGCCTGCCCATCGAGACCCAGGTGCTCATCTACTGTGATTTCCGGGTCAAGGATTGCGTCGACGGCCAGGGCCGCCGGCGCATGGCGGTGATCTCGCTCAAGGAGGCTTTCGAGACGATCCTGGACAAGCTGGAGAACGTGGACCAGGAGAAGTACCTGCGCTACCAGGCGGTGTACCGCCGGCTGCGGGACATGGAGGCCTACGCCCTGACCCTGGGCGTGGCGCTGGAGCCGCCGGGCTTCGCCCCATCCGGGCGGGCCAGGCCGTACCTGCCCGAAGGCCTGGACATCGTCGCCCTCATGGCCGGGCGGCAGCGCCCGGACGCGGCGGTCCTGGCCAACGGCGCCCAGGTTCCGGGCACCGCGCGGCTCCTGGCCACCGCCCACAGCATCGGCGTCATGGCCCGGCTGCGCGACCTGCCGAGCCTGCGCCGGCTGCTGGAGGAGATCCGCTCGTTCCGCGGCTGGCGCGACCTGCGCACCTACCTGGGCATCCTGGGCGACTACGCGCCGGCCCTGTCCGAGGACCAGCGGGCCCTGGTGCTGGACTTCTTCCGGGAACTGCTGGCCCACGCCGACGATGACATCCGCTACCAGGCCGCGTGCCGCATGGCCGACCTGCTGGCCCTGGGCGACGTGGAATGGCGCAAGGACCTGCCCGACGGGGTGGCGGTGGAGGGGCCCTCCTGGGTGCTGCCCCAGGTGGCCTCGGTGCTGGACCTGCTGGACCTGGCCCCGGCCGAGGGCGCGGAGGACATGTCGCCGCAGGAGCAGATCATCTACTCGGTGCCGATCTTCCTCCGGCGCTTCTTCAGCAAGGCCGGCCCGAGGCTGGCCGCCGAGGCCCTGCCCATGGTGATCCGGCGGCTGCGGGCGCGGGCCGGGGACCGGCGGCCGCTGTGCGCGCTCTACACCTGCGAATCGTTCGAGCTGCTGGCCGGGTCCATGGACCCCGCCGGCCGGGAGGAGCTGCCCAAGCTGGTCCAGGGCTGGGCCTTCCACGAGGTGGACAACGTCCGGCTCATGGCCTGGCGGGTGCTGCACCTGCTGGCCAGGCACGGCCAGCGGGAGCCCGGGCTGGAGCGGGAAGTGGGCCGCTGCGTGGACGCCCTGGCCGGCCACGCCAAGCCCGCGGCCAGCGTGGCCGAGCTGTTCCTGCTGGAGCGCTGCGCCCGGCTCACCGGGCGGAACGCCCTGGCCGACCGCTGCCGCGAATTCCGGGAGAAGGGCCGCTCCCCGATCCGCCAGACGATGCTGCGCAACCTCAAGACCCAGGTGGGCTGGGTGGAGAAGAAGGTGGCCTGCGACTATCTGCTGTCCCTGGTCTCGGAGCGCAAGGACGGAGAGTCGTCGGTGAGCGCCGAGGTGGCCTTCCATTTCGCCAATCTGCTGAAAGTCAGCCGGGTGGAGGGCACCCGCTTCAATGCCGGGCGCTGCCTGATGGGCATGCTGCCGGCGCTTTCCGACACCCAGCGCAACGACCTGGCGGTCGAACTGGTGCGCAGCCTGCAGCTGGACGGCGAAGGGGTGACCCGCTACATCCCCCGGTTCCTTGGGCCGCTCCTGGCCAGCCTGCCCGCCCAGGAACTGGACGAGCTGCTGGACGACATGTCCCAGGACGCCCGGCGCGGCACCGAGAGCCTCCAGCGGCTGCTGGTGCAGACCGCGGCCTGGCTGATCATCACCCTGCCGCCCGAAGGCCTGGGCCGCATGCGCCGGATCACCGGGTTCCTGCTGGGGTCGCTGGCCGACACCCGGCTGCCGGTGGCCCACGAGGGCTACGCCCACCTCTCGCTGCTGCTGGACTGGCTCCGGCCCGGCCCGGATCCCCGGCTCAAGGCCCTGCTGGCCCTGGCCACCAAGAAGATCCTCACCCTGCTCACCCACATCCCCGGCGACAGCGGCCGGTTCTTCCTGGTGGCCCAGGTGCTCTCCAGCCTGGACAAGGCCCTGGCCGCGGCCCCGGTGAGCTTCCCCCGGTCGCCCCGGATCGGCTTCCTGCCGGGGACCTTCGACCCCTTCACCTCCGCCCACGGCGAGATGGTGCGCCGGGCCCTGGCCCACTGCGAAGAGGTGTTCGTCCAGGTGGACGACTTCTCCTGGCGCAAGCACGCCCAGCCCCGGTTCCTGCGCGACGAGCTGGCCTGGATGGCCCTCTCGGTCATCCCGGGCGCCTACCTGTTCCCGTTCAACCCCCCGGTCAACATCGCCAACACCGGCAGCCTCGAGAAGCTGCAGAAGCGCCTGGGCAGGCGCCAGCTCAACCTCATCATCGGCAGCGACGTGCTGGAGGGCGCCTCCGCCTACCGCAAGCCCGATTCGCCCATCTGGGACATCCCGCACCTGATCACCACCCGGGAGGAGCAGGAATCGCGCAGGTGGGAGGCCCAGCTGGGCCAGTTCCGCAACGGAGTGCAGGTGTTCCAGGTGCCCACCCGCATGAAGAACGTCTCCAGCACCTCCCTGCGCGAGGCGTTCGACCGGCGCGGCGAGCTGGAGCTGTTCTGCGACCCGCTGATCGCCCGGATCCTGCGCGAGCGCCGGCTCTACGTCAACTACCCGGCCCGCAAGGAAGAGGTGTTCGTCTCCCAGTGGGAGCTGCGCTTCAGCAAGGAGGGCCGGGGCCTGCCCCCGGGCCTGGAGCGGCTGACCCAGCTGGACGCCACCCGGGCCGTGGCCCGGTGGACCGGGCGCAAGCCCAAGACCGCCGTGCTGCGGTTCCGCGAGACCGGCGAGGACGTGGCGGCCCTCACCTGGCTGGAAGGCACCGCCGCCGCCCTGCCGGTGGCCCTGGAGGACGAGTCCCTGGCCGAGGTGGCCGGCGGCAGCCTGCTGGGCGCGGGCGCCCTGGTGGAGGCCATCGGCGCCTCCCCGGACGACGAGTCCCTGGTGCACCTGGACCACCTCATGTCGCGGATCATCGGCCAGTGGTTCAACGAAGGCCTCCTGTTCGCGCTGTTCGGCGTGCCCGAGGAGGGCGGCGAGCGGCTCTGGGAGATGCTGCGGCACTACGGCGCGGGCTGGCTGGGAGGCATGACCAGCAAGTCCAGGGGCGTGCGCTGGGCCGGGATCGAGCTCACCCACCCGCTGGTGATGGTCCATGACCTGGAGCAGCTGCTGCAGCCTCCCTACTTCAGGATGCCGATCGTGGAGGAGGCCTTCGTCCGCCTGCGCCGCGCCCTCTCAGGCTTTTTCGCCGAGCGGCTGCCGGGCAGCGGCCTGCTGCACATCCACGAGAAGGAGACCAAGCGCCAGCTGGTGGTCTGGGCCGAGGAGCGGCTGGCGGAGCGCAGCGGCTGGGTGGTGCTGGGCCTGGGCCGGCAGTTCTCCCGGGACATCGTCGGCAACACCCCCACCCTGGCCCTGGACCTGGAGCGCTACCTCACCCGCCAGGGCTACGAAGCCGGGGTCGCCCCGGCCTACGGCAGCCCCGGCCTGGAGCTCCAGCTCACCACCGCCCGGGAGCTGGGCCGCAACGCCCTGCTGCTGGTGCCGTTCCTGGAGAGCGCCGAGCCGGTGCTGATGGTCACGGCGGCCTGCCGCAAGGTCGGCGTGCACCTGCGCGAAGTCCTGGTGGGCGCCACCAGCGCCTCGGTGCACGCCGCCCTGCAGCTTTCGGGCGTGCCGCACCGCACCGGCCTGGTGGTGCCGCACTGGCGCGGGGTGGTGCGGGAGAGCGCCGTGGTGCCGTTCGTGGGCGGATGGAGCATCAAGGAGCCCCGGGTCCCGGGCCATTCGCTCAGCCCTTCCATCAACGACTGCCTGCCCTACCACGACCCGCATCCGCTGGGGCTGGACCCCGACGGCGCGCTGGACTTCTCCCGCCTGGCCCTGGAACAGGCCGCCCTGCTGTTCCAGGTCCTGGAGGAAGCCTTCCGCGCCAGCGAGGGCCGCCTGCTCACCCTCAACGACCTCTCCGCCATGGTGCGCTACCCGCGCTGCCCGCCCTTCCCCAAGGGCTTCGCCATGCCCCGGGACTTCGCCCCCAGCGAGATCATCAACCAGGACCTGGAAGCCCTCGCCCGGCTCCTGCCCGAAGCCCACCGGGCCCACCTGGAGGGCTGGCGCAGGGGCTGACAACATTCTGTCAAAAGGCGGCCGCGGTCTCCCCCGGCGCGAAGCTTGGCGCGAGGTGCGCATGGCCTCATTTTTGACGTATTGTAAAGAAATATTCAAGTATGCGGCACTCCTAGGCGTTGCCGCCTCATGATAAAACCGCCTTGTTTTCATGCTAAATTAATACATATTTCAAGGTGCGGGTGACTTGGGTCACATTGCCGGATTTCCCAAAAGAAAGCGATTGACCCCATTCGGGACGTTTTGATAATGGGACCGCGAAACCATTATCCTGCGCACGTTTCCTGAGGGTCTGGGCCACCCTCGAAGCATCCTATGCCTGGGGCCGTCCGGTCCTGGCTCTGCCCAGGCACCCCCAAAAACCTTTCATTCAACCTGGCCTCACGGGGCCCATCCAAGGAGCAACTCATGACCTTCACCCTCCAGCTCCCCGCTTCCAGCGTCAGTCACTATGTCCAGCAATTCTTCGATCGGCTCATCGCCAAGAATCCTGGTGAGAGCGAGTTCCACCAGGCGGTGAAGGAGGTCGTGGAGACCCTGGTGCCCTGCCTGGAGCGCCACCCCGAGTACATCAGCAACCTGATCCTGGAAAGGCTCACCGAGCCCGACCGCATCATCCAGTTCCGGGTAGCCTGGCAGGACGACAAGGGCGCGATCCAGGTGAACAAGGGCTACCGGGTGGAGTTCAACAACGCCATCGGGCCGTACAAGGGCGGCCTGCGCTTCCATCCCACCGTCAACCTCGGCATCCTCAAGTTCCTCGGGTTCGAGCAGATCCTCAAGAACAGCCTCACCACCGTACCCATGGGCGGCGCCAAGGGCGGCACCGATTTCGATCCCAAGGGCAAGAGCGACTGGGAAGTCATGCGCTTCTGCCAGGGCTTCATGAAGGAGCTCTACCGGCACATCGGCCAGAACATCGACGTGCCCGCCGGCGACATCGGCGTGGGCGGCCGGGAGATCGGCTACCTGTTCGGCGAGTTCAAGAAGCTCACCCACTCCTGGGAAGGCGTGCTCACCGGCAAGGGCCTGGCCTGGGGCGGCTCCCTGATCCGTCCGGAAGCCACAGGCTACGGCGCCACCTACTTCGCCGAAGAGATGCTCAAGACCCGCGGCGACAGCCTCAAGGGCAAGGTCTGCGCGGTCTCGGGCTCCGGCAACGTGGCCCAGTACACGGTCCAGAAGGTCAACCAGCTGGGCGGCAAGGTCATCACCCTGTCGGACAGCAACGGCACCATCCTCGACAAGAACGGCATCGAGGGCGAGAAGTGGGAATTCCTCATGGATCTCAAGAACAATCGCCGCGGCCGGATCCAGGAGTATGCCGACAAGTTCAAGTGCGAATACTTCGAAGGCATGCGCCCCTGGTTCGTGAAGTGCGACGTGGCCTTCCCCAGCGCCACCCAGAACGAGATCAACAAGGAGGACGCCCAGATGCTCGTGGACCACGGCTGCTTCGTGGTCTCCGAAGGCGCCAACATGCCGTCCACCCCGGACGCCGTGGAGATCTTCCTCAAGAACAAGGTCCTCTACGGCCCCGGCAAGGCCGCCAACGCCGGCGGCGTGGCCACCTCCGGCCTGGAGATGGCGCAGAACGCCTGCTTCTCCAACTGGAGCTCCGAGGAAGTGGATGCCAAGCTGCACAACATCATGAAGAACATCCACAAGACCTGCGTGGACACCGCCAAGGAATACGGCGATCCCGGCAACTACGTGCTGGGCGCCAACATCGGCGGGTTCATCAAGGTCGCCAACTCCATGCTGGACCAGGGCCTGGTGTGAGCCGCAGGCAATGAGGCGGGGGCCGGCGGCCGTTTCGCGCCGGCCCCCGCTGTCTTTGCTGGACGAATCCGCCGGCTGTGCTAAGGTTTAAGTTAAATAAACCATAGACCGGGGTTAGGAGCGGAACCATGGAGCTGTACGGGAACGGCCGAGTGGCGCTGGTGGACGATCCGGACACGGCCGGACGGCTTGAATGGCCGGCCCGGAAGCGGTCCGCGGCAGAGCCGGAGATCCGCCTCTGCCCGGTGGCCGGCGATCCCGCCCAGGAGGCCTGGATCGCCCAGGGGCGGCTGGCTCCGGGCGGCGGCCCGCGGGCCCTGTGGGAAGGCGGCGGATCCGGCTGGACCTACCTGGCCGGCAGCCCCGGCCTGGACCGCTACCTGAAGGCCATGGCCGAGCCGCCCAAGCACAGCGACTTCGTGGTGGGGATCTCCGGCCTGGGCCGGGTGGGGGGCCTGGCCGCCTCGGCCCTGGCGGCCGCGGAAAAGGCCCGCACCCACATCGGCACCCTGCTGATCCACGACTGCGACCAGGACAACCTGGAACGCATGCGCCAGGAACTGGACTGCGTGGCCAGCTGGCGCGGCGCCGCCGTCCTGCCCAGGGTGGAGGCGGCGTCCCTGCCGGAGATGTTCCGCCGCTGCGACGCCTTCCTGTTCGCCGCGGCCCGAGCGGTGCCCCCCCTGGGCGCGCCGGGCGACGTGCGCCTGCCCCAGTTCGAGCCCAATCGGGAAGCCCTCCGGGCCGCCGTGGACGCCGCCGGGGAGGCCGCCTACCCGGGCCTGTTCTTCATCATCTCGGACCCGGTGGAGCTGCTGGCCCAGGCCGGCTTCCACGACAGCAACGCGCCCCGGGGCGAGTTCCTGGGCCGGGGCCTGGCCCCGGAGCGGATGGCGGGGCTGGCCCTGGGCATCATGTGGGGCCGGGCCCTGGCCCGGGCCCGGGCCGAAGGCTGCGGCGCGCGGGTGGCCCGCCGGGGGGTGCCGTACGGGCCCCATTCCACCGACGTGCTGGTCTACGACGACCCCGCCGATCCCGATCTGGAGCTGTCCCGGGCCATGACCCAGGCGGCCCGCACCGGCAACTACCGGATCCGCGATCTGGGCTACATCCCCTTCATCGGCCCGGCCCTCTCCTCCATCGTGCTCACCCTGCCGGCCCTCCTGGCCGGGCGGGAGGTCCTGGCCAGCACCTTCGTGGACGGCGTCTACTTCGGCGCCCCCAGCCGGCTGCGCTGGGGCCTGGCGCCCACCCGGCGGGCGGTGGCGCCGGTGGTGCGCGGGCAGGTGGAGGAGCTGCACGGGCTTGTCAAGGAGCGCATGGCGCAGTTCGGGGTGGCGTTCGTACCGGTCGGGTAGCTGGTGGTCGCCAAAAAAACATGGGACAAAGATCCACCCCCTGGCACCTGATACTCAGGTGGCGGAATGGCATACGCTGGCAAGGTTGAATCAGGTGGTGGCGTCAGCGTTGAGAAACTGATCAAGCATAGAGCACCACAGGGGCGCAGAGGACACCGAGGAAATCAGGGCAGCGGCTTTCGCATCGCCATGGAGCCAGGGCTTGGGGCGTCGACCCATCTCGCCAAGGCCCTGCTCGCTGCGCTCGGCCGTGGCGGGCCTGGGCTCACGGTATGGATTGGCCCGCCCTGCCTCCTGGAGTACGGATGATCCTTTGGATTCCGCCATCCTTCAGGGGCGAGGCCCAGAAGTTCAACAGCATGCCGACCTCCTTCCCAGAAAGGCGCAGGTAAGTGAGAACCTGGGCCTGATGCAGGGCATTCAGACGCTCCACTGTCTTGGTTTCCACCACGACCAGATCATCCACGAGCAGACCGATTTTGTAGGCGTCGCTGATCAGCAATCCCTCGAAGGTGATGTCCAGGATGGAGCGGGTCAATTCAATGTGAAGGGCTTTGTCCGGGGTTACCGTCATGGTCTGGCCCTCCCTCCTTGAGTGCAGGCCAAGCTGAATTGTTCCCAAACTGGGGACGGGTAAAGGAGTATGGAGGCCTCTGGAGGAATTAGGGCGTCATCCCGAACTATGAGCCCAGGCCCGTCACGGCCAGTGGGTGGGCGGCCGGCCGCATGCTTGCATGTGGAGGGCCGTCCATCCATTGGACGCGAAGCACGCAGTGCTTCGGCGAGCATGGCGAGCAGGGGCTGGGCGGCGTGGTGCGAGGACCGCTGCCCTGATTTCCTCTGGGTTCTCTGCGCCTCTGTGGTGCTCTGTGCTTGATCAGTTAGATCAATTTGCCAGAAAGAAATGGATCAAGGGTGTTCCATGTATTTCAGGCGACCACCACTAGTCTTACTGTGGCGTCCGCTATTCCATCTGCTGCGCCGGCTCATCGTAAGGGTGAGGGGTTTTGACTCGGTTGCTCAATCGGCCCCGTGGCGTGGGGCTTCCCTCGCTCCGGTCTTCGAGGGTTCGAGGAGCATGGTACCGCCTCCCCAGGCAACGCCTCGCCGCTGCCCTTCGACTTCATCGGGCGTGCCCTGGGATTACGCCGCGCAGGTCCGATGGTGGCGGCGGTGAGCGCAGGTGAGGGCGTGCCTGTCGCTTGGGGTCGCTTCGGCCGTGTGCCCTGCTTGGGAAAGGTCGTGCCATCTGCGATCCATGCCTCCAGGCACCCCTGAGTGAGGATCTGGGGTAGGCAGAAATTCCGGACGGCATCCAGCACGGCCTGATGGTCCCATACGGAATCTGTGATGAGCCGTTGGAGCGAGGAAAATTGAGCCTGGACATGCTCCGGATCTATGCGTGCGGCCATGGGCTCCATGCTTTTCCGCTCTCCCGGGAGCAGGAGTCCGAGGCAGTACCGACCCATCGCCTCAGTGGAACCGCACCATCCCGCCGATCTCAGGGCAGTGGCAAGGCCATCCGTAAAGGCGTCCAATCGTGATTCCCATCCTGCATCCAGGTCCACCCCGAACCCCCCTGAGGTGAAGGTTCTGTGCGGGAAACTCGAGTGCGGTTCCCATCATTCTAAAAATGGCGGGGCCACAGCGGGCAGGAGTCGCTGCGCATCCTCGCCCACCAGCCCCTCAGCAAAGGCCGGTAGCTGACTGGGACACGGACGCCACAGGAAAACTAGCTATTCAACCCAGCCGCCGCCCAGGGACTTGTACACCGACACCAGCGCGATCAGGCTCTGGGACTGGGCCTGCAGGGTCTGGTCCCGCTGGCCGAGCAGGCTCCGCTGGGCCTGGAGCACGGCGGTGCGGGAGCTGTCCCCGGCCTGGAACTGCTTCTGGGCCAGGTCCAGGATCAGCTGCTGGCTGGCCTCGGCATTCAGCAGCTGCCGGCGCTTGCGCTCGTCCTGGGCCAGCCGGGTGAAGGCCACGTCCACGTCCGCCAAGGCGGTGAGGACGGCCTTGTGGTAGGTGGCCAGGGACGCGTCGAAGGCAGCCTGGTTGGCCCGCACTTGCGCTTTGAGCAGGCCCTGGTTGAACAGGGGCAGGCTGAACTGCGGGCCCAGGCTCCAGTTGCGGCTGGCGTTCTGCAGCAGGGTGCCGCTCTGGATGGAGTTCCAGCCGGCGTTGCCCACCAGGGAGAACCGCGGGTAGCGCTCGGCCAGGGCCACGCCCACGTCGGCGTTGGCCGCCTGCAGGTCGCGCTCGGCTCCGCGCAGGTCCGGGCGATGGTTCAGCAGGTCAGAGGGCAGGCCCGCGGCGGGGGCCGGGGGCACGGCCATGAGCGGCTCGGCGTGGCCTGCCTGGGCCTGCACCAGCTCCAGGGGCTGGGCGGTGAGGGTGGCCAGGCTGGTCAGGCTCTCGCGCAGGCCCACCTCCAGGTCCGGCAGGGTGGCCTGGTAGCTGGCCAGGTTCAGCTCCGCCTGGTTCAGGTCCTGGCGGGAGCTGTCCCCCGCCTGGAAGGACACCTTGGCCAGCCGCACCAGCTCCTCCAGTTGCCGGCTGCTGGTTTCGGCCAGCACCAGGCGCTGCTGCCAGGTGCGCAGCTCGATATAGGTGCGGGCCACTTCCGCGGCGAGCACCAGCCGGGCATCGTCCAGCTGCTCGGCGCTGGACTCGGTGCGGGCCCGGGCGGCCTCGGACAGGCGCCGCTGGTGGCCGAACAGGTCCAGCTCCCAGGAGGCGTCGAAGCCGGCCTGGTAGTTGGTGAAGTTCACCTTGGGATTGGGGAGGGGCAGGTTGGCGAATTCCTCGCCGTTCTTGCTGAGCCGGTCCCGGGACACCCGCCCGTCCAGGCTCAGGGTGGGGCCGCCCTGGGCGTCCTGGACGCCCTGCTGGGCGCGGGCCTGACGCAGCCGGGCCTCGGCCAGGTGGATATCCGGACTGGCGGCACAGGCCCGTGCGATGAGCCGGGTGAGGGTGGGGTCGCCCAGGGCGGACCACCACCGCAGGCGCGGGGCCGATGTGCCGGTGGGCACGGCGAAGCTTTCCGGCAAGGGCACCTTGGGCCGGGCGTAGTCGGTGCCCACCGGGCGGCAGGCCAGCAGGGCGGGGAGCAGGGGAAGGGCCAGGTACTTGTTCATGGAAGCCTCGGAATCAGGCGATATGGCGGCGGAACATGGTCAGGGCAACCGACAGGGTGCAGAGGGCGATGGCGAGCAGGGGCCAAAGGTAGGGCCAGGCCTGGCTGAAGCCGAATCCCTTGAGGAACACCCCCTTCATGATGAGGATGGTGTGGGTCAGGGGGTTGATCCAGGCCACGCAGCGCAGCGCCAGGGGCATGTTCTCGATGGGGCTCACGTAGCCCGAGAGAAGGACGGCCGGCGACATGAAGGTGAACACCCCGAAGAAGGCCTGCTGCTGGGTCATGCAGATGCTGGAGATGAACAGGCCGATCCCGGACAGGGCCATCCCGTAGCAGATGAGGCCCACCACCAGCACCAGCGGGGAGCCGGTGAAGGGCACCCGGAACCCGAAGGCCGCGGCGCCGGCGATGAAGAGCCCCTGGGCCAGGGCGATGAGGATGCCGGGCACGGCCTTGCCGATCATGATGTAGATGGGGGTCAGCGGCGAGACCAGCAGCTGGTCGAAGGTCCCTTCCTCCCGCTCCCGGGCCACGCTGAGGGCGGTCACGAACAGGCAGCCGATGGTGGTGATGATGGCCACCAGGCTGGGCAGCACGTGCCACATGGAATACAGGTTCGGGTTGTAGATGTTGCGCAGCACCAGGGAGCTGGTGGCGGGGGCGCCGCGCTCCCGGGCATAGCCTGACAGCACCTGGGTCACATAGGCGCTGGCGATCTGGCCGCTGTTGGAGCGCCGGCCGTCGATGACGGTCTGCAGGGGGGCTTTCTCCCCGGCCAGCAGCCGGCGGGAGAAGTCCGACGGGAAGGCCACGGCCAGGAGGGCCTCCTGGGCCTCGATGGCCCTGCGCATCGCCGGCTCGCTGTGCACCACTTTCACGGTGTCGAAGGCTGCGCTGCGGCCCAGGCGCTGGATCAGCTCCACCGAGGCGGAGCCCGCGTCCTGGTTGTAGACCGCGATGGTGGCGTGCTTGACCTCCATGGTGGCCGCGAACGGGAACAGGATCACCTGGAGCACCACGGGCAGGATCAGCATGCCCCGGGACTTGGGGTTGCTGAGGACGATCTGGAGTTCTTTGCGGATCAGGGCGAGCAGGCGTCTGAGCATGGGGTCAGTCCAGGGTCCGGGTGGTCTTGCGGGCGGTCAAGGCGAGCCAGAACACCATGAGCACGGCCAGGAAGAGGGCGTTGGGCACGAGAATGGAGGGGATGGTCCCCGCCTGGAACAGGGTCTGCAGCGAACTGGTGAAGTAGCGGGCCGGGAAGATCCGGGTGAGCCAGCGCACCGGCCAGGGCATGCTGTTGATCTCGAACACGAAGCCCGAGAGCATCATGGCCGGGAGGAAGCCGGCTGTGAGGGCGGCCTGGGCGGCGTTGAACTGGTTGCGCAGCGTGGTGGACAGGAACAGCCCGAAGCCCAGGGCGGCGCCCAGGAACAGGGTGCTGGATCCGGCCAGGACCAGGAAGGAGCCCCGGAACGGCACCCCCATGAGCAGCACCGCCACCGTGGTGCACAGGGCCATGGCCACCATGCCCAGCAGGTAGTAGGGCAGTATCTTGGACAGCAGCAGCTCGGCTTCGGTGACCGGGGTGGCCAGGAGCGCCTCCATGGTGCCCCGTTCCCATTCCCGGGCCACCACCAGGGAGGTGAGCAGGGCGCCGATGACGGTCATGACCACGGCGATGGAGCCGGGCAGCAGGTAGTCGCGGCTGACGGTGGCCGGGTTGTACCAGGCCCGGGAACGCGCATCCAGGCCCGGGACCGGAGTCCCGTCGGACAGGGGCGCCCGGGCCTCCACCCACTTGTCCCAGGCGCCCTGCGCGTAGGCGGAGACGAAATTGGCGGTGTTGGGCTCCGAGCCGTCGGTGAGCACCTGGACGGCCGCGTTCCGGCCTTGCAGCCACTTGCTGGTGAAGTCGCTCTGGATCACCACCAGGCCGCGGATCTCGCCCCGGCTCATGGCCGTCTGCAGGGCCTGCAGGGAGGGGCCGTGGTGGATCTCGAAGGCGGGGGTGCCCTGCAGCTGCTCCTCGAAGCTCACCGCCGCCGGCCCGTCGTCCAGGCGCAGCACCCCGATCCGCACCCGGTCCACGTCCAGGTTGATGGCGAAGCCATACAGGAACAGCAGGATCACCGGAAGAACGAAGGCGATGAGGATGTTGCTGGGGTCGCGCACGATCTGGTACGACTCTTTGCGGCACAGGGCCAGCAGGCGCCGTCGGGATATTCCGCTCATCGTTCGGCCTCCAGGATGAGTTCGATGAAGGCGTCCTCCATGGTCGGATCCGGCCGCTCGGAGGTGGCGCAGCGCTGCTTCAGGTCGTCCGGCCGGCCCAGGGCGATGAGCCGGCCGCGGTAGACCAGGCCGATGCGGTCGCAGTATTCCGCCTCGTCCATGAAGTGGGTGGTCACGATGATGGTCACGCCCTTGTTGGCCAGGCCGTGGATGTGGTTCCAGAATTCGCGCCGGGTCACCGGATCCACCCCGGAGGTGGGCTCGTCCAGGAACAGCACCTGGGGCTCGTGCATCACCGCGCAGGCCAGGGCCAGCCGCTGCTTGAAGCCCAGCGGCAGCGCCCCGGCGTGGCTGTCCAGGTACGGCTCCAGGTCGAAGGTCTCGACCATCTGCTGGACCTTGAAGCTCTGGGCGGCGCCGTCCAGCCCGTAGATCTGGGCGAAGAACACGAGGTTCTGGCGCACGCTCAGTTCGCCGTAGAGCGAGAACTTCTGGGCCATGTAGCCCAGCTTCTGGCGGGCCTGGGAGGGGCTCTTCTCCAGGTTCAGGCCCATGACCAGGGCCTGGCCGCTGGTGGGCTTGAGCAGGCCGCACTCCATCTTGAAGGTGGTGGACTTGCCGGCCCCGTTGGGGCCCAGCAGGCCGAATATCTCGCCCCGGGCCACCTTGAAGCTCACATCAATGGTGGCCTCGAACGCACCGAACCGCTTGCACAGGCTCTGGGCCTGGATGATGGCGTCCTGGTCCAGGGCCGGATCCGGAGCCTTGGCCTGGGTCACCTCGGCCAGGGCCGAATCGCCCCCGGGGCCGCCGCCCAGCAGATCGATGAAGGCGTCCTCCAGGCGCGCGGGCACGGCCCGGAACGCGGCCTGGGCCCCGGCGCCCAGCAGGGCCAGGTCCGGAAACACCTCCGGCTCCCGGAGCACGATGCGCACCTGGCTTCCCTGGATGGCGCCGTCGATCACCTCCGGGGCGTTCAGCACCCGGTGCAGGAGGCTGCGGGGGCTGCCTTCCAGCTGGGTGATCTGGAAGCAGCGCCCGGCCATGGGCGCCATGAGCTCCCGGGGGCTGCCGCTGGCCTTGATCCGGCCCTGGTCCATCATGCGCACGTCGTCGCACTGCTCGGCTTCGTCCAGGTAGGCGGTGCTCCACACCACGGTCATGCCGTCCTGGGACAGGGCCCGGACCATCTTCCAGAGTTCCCGCCGGGAGATGGGATCCACCCCTACCCCGGGCTCGTCCAGGAGCAGGACCTGCGGGTGCCCCAGCAGGGAGCAGGCCAGGCCCAGCTTCTGTTTCATGCCGCCGGAAAGCTTGCCGGCCCAGCGGTCGGTGAAGGCGGCCAGGTCGGTGAAGGCCAGCAGCCGCTGGAAGGCGGCTTCCCGCTCGGCGCCCACCACGTCGCGCAGATCGGCGTAGAGGATGAGGTTCTCCATGACGCTCAGGTCCTCGTACAGGCCGAACTTCTGGGGCATGTAGCCGATCTGCTCGCGCAGCTGGGCGCTCTGGGCGCAGGGGTCCATGCCCAGCACCCGGATCTCCCCCGCGCTGGCGGTGAGCAGGCCGGCCAGGGCGCGCAGGAACGTGGTCTTGCCGGCGCCGTCCGGGCCCACCAGGCCGGTGATGGTCCCGGCCCGCATGGTGGTGCTCACCTGGTCCAGGGCCGGCGCCTGGGAACCCGGGAACCGCTTGACCAGGCCCCGCACCTCGATGACGGGATCAGGCTTCATCGGGCCAGCCGCACGGTCACCGGCATGCCCTGGCGCAGCTGCGCGTCCGGATCCGCCACCACGATGCGCAGGCGGTAGACCAGGGAGGTGCGCAGATCGGGGGTCTCCACGCTCTTGGGGGTGAACTCGGCGGTGGGCGAGACGAAGCCCACCACCCCGTGGTAGCGCTTGTCCGAGTGCAGGTCGGTGGCGAGGGTGACCTGCGTCCCGCTGTTGAACCGGCCCGCGAGGGCCTCCTCCACATAGGCCCTGGCCCACACCGGGCTGGTGAGGGTGAGGCTGAAGCCGGGGGTGCCGGCCGCGACCATGGACCCCTTTTCCACCGCCCGGGTGAGGATGATCCCGTCGCTGGGCGCGATGAGCTGGGCGTCGCGCAGGTTGAGCTGGGCGGTGGCCAGGCTGGCCTGGGCCTGGTGGAACTGCCCATCGGCCTCGGCGATCTCCTCCTTGCGGTAGCCGGTGCTCAGCTCGCGCAGGCTCTGTTCCGCGACGCGCACCTGGGCCGCGGCCTGGTCGCGCTGGGACACCGCGTCGTCCAGGGTCCGCTGGGGGGCCGCCCCCGGGGGCACCATGGCCTGCTGGCGGACCAGCTGCTGTTCCGCTCCCTTGAGGGCGGCCCGGGCCGCCTCCAGGCGGCCCCTGGCCTGCTCCACGTCCTCGCTGCGGTAGCCCTGGCGCAGCATGGCCGCGTGGGCGCCGGTGGCGGCCACGGCCGCTTCGGCATTGGCCACGGCGTCCCGGAGCGGCTCGGGGTCCAGGCTGGCGATCAGTTCCCCGGCGCGCACCGGGTCGCCCTCGTCCACCTTGATGTCGGTGACCCGGCCGCCCACCCGGAAGGCCAGGTTGACCTCCCGGATGTCCACATTGCCGTACAGGGTGGGGTGGTCCGCGCCCTCGTGGCTGCGGCAGGCATAGGTGCCGGCCACGGTGGCCAGGGCCACGGCGGCGATGGGGAGGATGATCTTCTTGTTCATGGGGCTCCTCGCGGATGGCTAGGTGGGCGGCAGGAAGGGGGGGCCAGGGGCTCAGTCGCCAAGGGCGAGCAGGGTGGTGTTGCGGCGGACCAGCGCCTTCATGATGTCCAGTTCCCGGTCGCCGAAGGCTTCCCAATCCAGGAGGCGCAGCAGCGGCGTCCGGGCGTTGCGGACGAGGAGCGCCTGGCTGGCGATGGTGGCGGCCAGCAGGCGCACCCGCTCCAGGTCCTCGCCCTTGCGCAGGCCCTGGAGCAGGCCCACCAGGGCCTGGTGGGCCCGGCTGATGATGCGCTCGTGGAGCATGTCGTAGGCGGCGGTGGGCGAGTGCTGCTCGCGCACGATCAGTTCGCCCCAGGCCGGGTGCTCGTGGACCATGTGCACCAGCATGGCCTCGATGAGCGCCAGGAGTACCGGCAGGTAGCGGGTGACCGGGGGCCCCTCGGCCGGCGCCGCCAGGATCTGGTCGACCCTGGCCAGCACCGGTTCGAAGGCCTGGCGCAGCTGCCCGGTCATGCGGTCGAACACGGCCATGTAGAGCCCCTGCTTGTTGCGGAAGTGGTAGCCGATGAGCGCCGGGTTGACGCCGGCGGCCTGGGCGATCTCGCGCAGATTGGCCGAGCGGAAGCCCTCCCGGGCGAACACCAGCACGGCGGCGTCCAGCAGCGCGTCCCGGGTCTGTTCGCCCCGGGCAGAGGGGGGGGTCTGGGTTTCCATGAGCTTCAATTTAGTTGGTTGTTCAATTAAGTCAAATGATCAATTGTCGAATTTACCCGAACTACCCTCCATTTCCCTTTGCCGGAACAGCAAATGTTTTTAGGATATTGTTTAAGCAAAATACATGGGCCGCCCCATCGGGTGCTGGCTGATTGTTTGCAAGGTTCATCGGTGCATAGCGGGCCGGTTCAGAAAGGTTTTTTCCATGTGGATTGTTCGCCTGGCGCTTCGGCGCCCCTACACCGTGGCCGTCATGTGCCTCCTGGTCATGCTGATGGGGGTGCTGTCCATGCGGCGCATGGCGGTGGACATCTTCCCGTCCATCGACATCCCGGTGGTGTCGGTGGTCTGGAGCTACGCCGGGCTGGCCCCCGAGGAGATGGAACGGCGGGTGGTGTTCCTCAGCGAGCGGTCGCTGTCCACCACCGTCAACGGCATCCAGCGGATCGAGTCCCAGAGCATCCAGGGCGTGGGCATCCTGCGGGTGTACTTCCACCCGGGCACCGACATCGGCGGGGCCATCGCCCAGATCACCTCGGTCTGCGCCAGCGTCCTGCGCCAGATGCCGCCGGGCATGACCTCGCCCAACATCATCCAGTTCAACGCCAGCAATGTGCCGGTGGTGCAGCTCACGGCCCGCAGCGACACCCTCACCGAGCAGCAGATGTTCGACCACGCCACCAATTTCATCCGGCTCAAGCTGTTCACCATCCCCGGCCTGTCCACGCCGGCGCCGTTCGGCGGCCGCTGGCGCATGGTGGCGGTGGACCTGAACCCGGCCAAGATGGACGCCGTGGGGCTCAGCCCGGCGGACGTGCTCGCCGCGGTATCGGCCCAGAACGTCATCACCCCCGCCGGGCTGGCCCGCATGGACACCCGGGAGCTGCCGGTGCTCACCAACTCCACCCCGAACCGGGTGGAGGAGCTGAAGTGGCTGCCGGTGAAGGTGGTGGCCGGCGCCCCGGTCTACCTGGGCGACGTGGCGGACGTCTACGACGGCTACGCCGACCAGACCAACATCGTGCGCATCGACGGCCGCCGGGCGGTGTACATGGCCATCCTGAAGAAGGCCGACGCCAGCACCCTGGCGGTGGTGGACGCGGTCAAGGAGGCGCTGCCCGCCATCCAGGCCGCGGCGCCCAACGGCATGGAGCTGAAGTTCGACGTGGACCAGAGCGAGTTCGTGCGGGAGGCCATCAAGTCGGTGGCCAAGGAGGCCCTGATCGCCAGCGCGCTGGTGTCGCTGATGATCTTCATGTTCGTGGGCTCCTGGCGCTCCATGGTCCTGGTCTGCACCAGCATCCCCCTGGCCATCATGTTCGGCATCATCGGCCTGAAGCTCTCGGGCCAGACCTTGAACCTCATGACCCTGGGCGGGCTCAGCCTGGCCATCGGCATGCTGGTGGACGACGCCACGGTGGAGGTGGAGAACATCAACCGCAACCAGGCCATGGGCAAGCCCATGGTGGTGGCCATCCTGGACGGAGCCAGCCAGATCGCCATCCCGGCCATCGTGGCCACCCTGGCCATCTGCATCGTGTTCTTCCCGGTGGTGCTGCTGGAGGGCCCGGCCCGGTTCCTGTTCACCCCCCTGGCCATGGCCGTGGTCTACTCCATGCTGGCCTCGTACCTGCTGAGCCGGACCCTGGTGCCGACCCTGGCCCGGATGCTGCTGGCCGGCGGCGAGCCCGAGCCGCACACCTGGAGCGGGCGCTTCAACCACTGGCGGGAGGGCTGGTTCGGCGCCCTGCAGAACAGCTACGGCCGGGTCCTGGAGCGGGTGCTGCACTACCGGCGCTTCGCCCTGGTGCTGGCCGGCGTGATGTTCGTGGCCAGCTCGGGCCTGCTCCTGGTCATCGGCCGGGATTTCTTCCCGCCGGTGGACGCCGGCATCATGAAGCTGCACGTGCGGGCCCACAGCGGCCTGCGCCTGGAGGCGACCGAGCAGCGGGTGGCGGAGGTGGAGCAGGCGGTGCGCGAGGTGGTGCCCAGGCAGGAGCTGGACTCCATCACCACCAACATCGGGGTGCCCAGCAACTTCAACCTGGCCTTCATCCCCACCGACAACGTCACCAGCCAGGACGCGGAGCTGTTCATCACCCTGCACCGGGGCCACCGCCCAACCGCCGCCCACATGCAGGCCCTGCGGGCGGAATTGCCGCGGCGCTTCCCCGACCTGACCTTCTACTTCCAGCCCGCGGACCTGGTGAGCCAGGTGCTGAACTTCGGCATCCCGGCGCCCATCGACATCCAGGTGGAGGGCCATGACCTGGCCGCCGGCGCGCTGGTGGCGCGCCGCCTCCAGGATGCCATCCGCACCGTGCCCGGGGCGGTGGACGTGCGGCTCAAGCAGGTCATGAACGCGCCCGCCCTGGAGGTGGACGTGGACCGCTACCAGGCCGCGCGCCTGGGGCTGAACCAGAGCGCCGTGGCCAACGGCCTGCTGGTGGCCCTCTCCGGCAACGGCCAGCTGGCCCCCTCCTTCTTCCTGGACCCCGCCAACGGGGTCAACTACAACCTCCTGGTGAAGTCCCCGCTGCGCCGGCTGGACTCGCCGGAGCAGCTGATGGCGCTGCCGTTCAGCTACGGCGGCGGCCAGTCCCTGATGCAGAACCCGACCTTCGCCTCGGCCGGCCCGGACGCGCAGTCCCCGGCCCAGCCCCTTTCCGGCTTCGCCACCCTGCGCCACGTGGGGGTGCCCAACGAGATCACCCACTTCACGGTGGCGCGGGTGCTGGACGTCATGGCCGGAGTGGAAGGCCGCGACCTGGGCAGCGTGGTCGGGGACATCCAGGGCAAGATCAAGGAACTGGGGCCCATGCCGCGCGGCACCTCCATCCGGATCCGGGGCCAGTTCGACGTGATGCTGGACGCCTTCCGGGACATGGGCGGCGGGCTGGTCATCGCCATCGCCCTGGTCTACCTGCTCATGGCCGTGCTCTACCAGAGCTGGCTGGACCCCTTCATCATCATCTTCGCCGTCCCCGGCGCCATGGTGGGCATCCTCTGGATGCTGGCCATCACCGGCACCACCCTCAACGTGGAATCCATGATGGGCGCCATCATGGCGGTGGGCATCGCCACCTCCAACTCCATCCTGCTGGTGAGCTTCGCCAACGATGTGCGGGTGACCGAGCCGGACCTCACCGCCCTGGAGGCGGCGGCCCGGGCCGGGCAGGTCCGGCTGCGGCCGGTGATCATGACCGCCCTGGCCATGATCCTGGGCATGGTGCCCATGGCCCTGGGCCTGGGCGAAGCGGGCAGCCAGAACGCCCCGCTGGGGCGGGCGGTCATCGGCGGACTGCTGGTGGCCACCCTGGTGACCCTGTTCATCGTGCCGGTGATCTACAGTCTGTTCCGCACCAAGCCGCCCACGGCGCACCTGCTGGACGAGCAGTTCCAGATCGAACAACAAGGATCAGAAGCATGAGCCAGCCTGCCGCCTCCTCCCGTTTCCGCATCGCCGGCACCAGCCTGGCGGTGCTCACGCTGGCCGTCGTGGGCCTCCTGAAATTCTCCCAGCAGCGCGGCCTGGCCCAGGAGTCGTCCCGCAGGCGGGTGGAGGTGGATGCCGGCCCCAGGGTCCGCGTCCTGGTGGTGGGGGAGGATGGCAGCGGCGCCAGCCGCACCTTCCGGGGGGAGACGCTGCCCTGGACCACCACCACGCTCTACTCCAAGCTGGCCGGCTTCATCAAGGAGGTCCGGGTGGACAAGGGCAGCCGGGTCCGCCAGGGGGACACCCTGGCCGTCATCCAGTCCCCGGAGACCGAACGCAACACCCAGGCCCTCAAGGCCGCCTACGAGAACCTCGAAAGCGTCGCCAAGCGCTACGCGGAGCTGGGCCGCCAGGGCGTGGCCAACATCCAGGACGTGGAGAATGCCAGGACCGCGGCCGACGTGGCCAAGCAGACCTGGCTTTCCCAGATGGAGCTGGAGGGCTACGAGATCGTGCGGGCCCCGTTCTCCGGCGTGGTCACCTCGCGCCTGGTGGACCCCGGGGCCTTCGTCCAGAACGCCAGCACCTCCACCTCCTCCCAGCCCATGCTCTCACTGCAGAACGTGGACCGGCTGCGGGTGACCTTCTTCGTGGACCAGGCCACCGCCGCCCTGGTCAAGCCCGGCCAGGACATCGAAGTGAGCCCCGCCGAGCACCCCGACCTGGTGCGGCACGGCCCGGTCAGCCGGGTGGCCGGGGCCCTGGACGTGCGCACCCGGACCATGCTGGTCGAGGCCGACCTGGACAACCGCGACGGGAGCTTCCTGGCCGGCGCCTACGTGCGGGTGGCGCTGCGGCTGCCGGGGGCATCCGGGCGGCTGGATATCCCCTCCGAAGCGCTGCTCATGCATGGCGAGCAGGCCTTCGCCGCGTCCCTGGCGGGCGGCAAGGTGCAGCTGGTGCCCCTGATCCTGGGGGAGGACGCGGGCAGCCGGGTCCGGGTGCTCAAGGGCCTGACGGCGGGCATGCGGATCATCCTCAATCCGAACCCGGGGCTCAGGGACGGCGACCAGGTTCAGGTGGTGAACTAGCCTTGTAGCGCCTGGAGGCTCTGACCTCGCGCAGGATGTCCTCCGGGCTGCGCAGCCGCTGATGCTTGAGCGCCGGCAGAATTCTCCAGATCAAGTGTCTACTCCATCGCGGGGTCGAAGATGAAAAAAGTGATCATCATGGTGGCCGCCGCCGCGGCGATCCTGGGCGCACCGGTCCCGCGGGCCGGCTGCGAGCAGGTCTCCTTCGCCTCGCTGGACGCGGACCTGACCGGGGGTGCCCCCACCCGCCTGGACGCGGCGCTGTTCCGCCCCGCCGGGCCGGGACCGTTCCCGGCGGTGGTGGCCCTGCACGGCGCCAGCGGCCTGTCGGGGAAGGACGGGCTCTACGGCAACTACCTGGACTGGGGCGCGCGTCTGCGCGACGCGGGCTTCGTGGTGCTCTTTCCCGACAGCTTCAGGCCGCGCGGACTGGACCACGGGGTCGCCACCCTGAAGCGCGATCCGGCGCCGCCCGGCCGGGAGCGGATCCGCGACGCCTATGGCGCCCTGCGCTACCTGCAGTCGCTGCCCTGGGTCCGCCCGGACCGGATTGGCCTGCTGGGCTGGTCCCACGGCGGCAGCACGGTGCTGGCCGCGGTGGACGCAGGGCTGGGCCTGCGCCCCTCCGCGCCGGAGCGTAACTTCCAGGTGGCGGTGGCCTTCTACCCCGGCACCTGGCGGCAGCTGAAGCAGCCGTCCTGGAGGCCGGCGGTGCCGCTTTCGATCTTCATCGGCATGAAGGACGACTGGACCCCGGCCGAAGGCTGCGCGAAGCTGGCCGAGCGGGCCCATGCCCAGGGGGAGGCGCTGGAACTGGTCACCTACCCCGGCGCCTGGCACGGCTTCGACGCCCCGGACGTGCCTGTGCACGTGCGCGCCGGCGTCAATTCCAGGACGGGCCGGGCCACGGTCGGCACCGACCCGGCCGCGCGCCAGGACGCCCTGGCGCGGGTCACCGGGATCTTCCTCCAGGTGCTGGAGGCCAGGCAGGGCAACTATCCCTGAGCCTCCCGCACCACCGCGCCCAGCCCCCGGGCGCCGTCCACCATGACCTCCAGCGGCTGCTCCAGGCGGTAGTGGCGCAGCTTCCCGTCCAGTTCGGTGCGCACCAGCGGCTGGGCCGACAGCCAGTCCCAGTCGATGGCGCCGTCGTCACCGCGGCGGTGGATGGTGAAGTAGGCCACGCCGAAGGCGGTGAGGTTGTGGAAGAAGTGGGAGCCCTGGGAGGGGTCCACTTCCAGGTCCAGGAAATCGGTCTCGACGATGGCCCTGGCGGTGGATATCTGGGGCCAGGTGACCGGGATGCCCAGCCAGGGGTCGGCCGAGCCCCAGCGGCCGGGGCCGATGATCAGCGAGGCGCGGCCCTCCTGGCGCAGGCCGCGGTTGATGGCGTCGATGGCCTGGGCCGCCTCCCGGGTGCGGGCCCGGTCCAGGTCCCAGGGGATGGCGATGATGTCGCGGATGCCGCCCCTGCGGCCGTGGCCCAGGGTGCTGCGGGAGAACACCACGGCCTCGGCCCGCAGCGGCTCCAGGGTCTCGGCGGGCAGTGCCACCCGCTCCACGTTCATGGGGCGGATCTGGAGCACGTGGAAGGTCTGGAGCCCCGAGGCCTTCAGGTCCACGGCGAACTCGATCTCCACCGGCACGCCGATGCAGGCCTCGGTCACCTTCAGCAGCTTGGCGAGGATCTGCGGCAGCGGGAAGGCCTGGCCCTTGAGGATGCGGCTGAAGGTGACCAGGGGCGTGCCCGGCGCGGTGACGCCGTCGGTGATGCGGTCGTCGGCCGGGCGGAAGGTGGAGGCGATGGCGCCCATGGCCGGCTCCGCCAGCGCCCGGGTCACGTCGGACTCCACCAGGTTGGCGTCGTAGGCCATGCCCGGGATCACGTCGGAGAGGGTCATGTCCAGGCCCCAGAATTTCCGCTGGGCGTTGCGCAGGATGTCCTTGACCGCGGAGAACTGGGGCAGCACCTCGGGCTGGGCCGGGCAGAAGCGCAGGGCCTCGAACCCCTCCACCACCGCCTTGCCAAGGCCCAGGGCCACCAGCGCGGTGCCGTCGGTGGGCGACATGTCCCGGAACGGGTAGAAGTTGTAGGAGGAGGTCACGCCCGAGAAGGTGGGGTAGTACAGGTCCCCGCGGCGGGCGCCCACCAGGGTCTGGATCACCACCGCCATGCGCTCTTCCTCCAGGCGGTGCGGCGTGGTCTCCAGGTAGTCCCGGGCCCCCTTCATGTAGGTGGAGGCGTAGACCACCTTCAGCGCCTCCAGCAGCTGGGCCAGCCGCACGTCCAGGCTGGGGTGGCTATTGGTGAGCATGATGGTGGCGTAGACCCCGGCGAAGGGCTGGTAGAGCGAGTCCTCCAGGATGCTGGAGGAGCGCACCGCCAGCGGGGTCCGCACCACCGAGAGGAACTTGGCCAGCGCGCCCCGCACCGTGCGGTCGAAGCGCCCCTGGCGGAAGGCGTCCAGGATCGCCTCGTCGGTAAGCCCGGCGCAGGCGTGGGGCATGGTGCCCAGGCCGTTGCGCTCCAGGAAGCCCTCGAAGATGTCGCTGGCCACCGCCACGGTCCTGGGGATGGCCACTTCCACCCCGGGATGGGCCAGGTCCTCCAGGGCCAGCAGCCGCTGCATGAAGGCGAGGCCGCGGCCCTTGCCGCCCAGGGAACCGGAGCCCATCTTGGCGAAGGTGACGAACTCGTCGTAGTTTGCGCTGTCGAAATCCGAGATGATGGTGCGCTGCGCGTCGCGGATGTAGGAGAGCAGACTGTTGCGCAGGTGCGCGCGCAGCCCGGCGATGGACGGGAAGTGGGAGACCATCACCGGCTTGACCGCCGCTGCCAGGGCGAACTCGGTGCGCGCGGCGTACCACTGGGAGAAGTGGTCGCGGTTGGCATGGTACTCGATGGCCTGGTCGGGCACCTGGTCCAGCAGCGCCAGCAGCTGGCGGAGGTCCGTGGCCCGGGCCACTTCGGTGCGGTCCGGCAGGCGGAAGATGAAGTCGCCGAAGCCGAAGTTCTCCAGCATGAAGGTGCGCAGGTCGGCCAGGAAGGTGGGCGTGTCCTTGGCCAGGAAGAACGCCCCCAGCTCCTCCACCAGGGCGCGCGGCACGGGTTCGGTGGACTGCAGCAGGATCGGCAGGTCCGGGTTCTTCCAGCGCACCTGCCGGGCCAGCTCGATGCCGGCCCGCGGGTCCAGCCGCCCCTCCCGGGGAAAGCTCACGTCGGAGATGATTCCCAGGAGGTTCTCCCCGAACCGCTCGAACAGCCGCCAGGCCTCCTCGTAGTCCTGGGCCAGCAGGATCTTGGGCCGGGCCCGCATGCGCAGGATCCGGTGGGTGAGGTTGAGCCCCTCCACCATGAGCCGGGAGGTCTGGTGGGTGACCTCGGCGTAGATGTGGGGCAGGAAGAACGAGTAGAAGCGGACGTCGTCCTCCACCACGATGATGGCTCGCACGCCCTTGTCCAGCACGTCGTGCTCCGCGTTGCGGCGGTCCTCCTGCTGCTTGATCATGGCGAACAGCGACTTCACGTCGCCCAGCCACAGGAACACCCAGTCCACCTGGCCCGCGGCGCGCAGCGCGTCCAGCACCGGCACCTCCCAGGGGTGCACCGCCAGCACTCCCACCGGCAGCCTGGGCACCAGTTCCTTGGCCTCCCGGGCGAACGCCTCGACGGCCATGTCCGCCAGCCGGGCCGTGGTCACCACCATGTCGAAGGGCTGGCTTGCCAGCACGGCGAGGCCCTCCCGGCCCGAGGTCACGGTGACGATCCGGGGAGTCCCCCTCAGGTTGATGCCCAGGTCGCGGATCTCTTGCACCAGCAGCTCGTTAAGCTGTCCATCCTCCTCCAGGATGAAGGCGTCGTAGGTGGTGGCCACCAGCAGGATCTCGAACACCCGGTAGGGCATGAGCCCGGAGAACTGCTCCATGCGCATACCGAAACGGATTCCGGGCTCGGTGGGGTCCGACATGGGGCACATCCGGGGCTATGCCAGCATTCTAGGGCAACCTTGGGGCGAGAGGTGAGTAAGCCTTTGTCCTGGAATCAACTTGTCCATTGGTGCGGGTTCCGGCATAAGTGGCCGTAACGGAATGCCGAAAATGGCTATGGTTATTCCGAAACGGCCCCTAAGCTATATCTCCGAGGTGGACCTTGAATTTCCCGATGCTGAACCTGGCCCTGCTGGCGCGAAGGATGGATGAGCGCTCCGAGGGGGGCGGAATGGGTTTCTTCCTGGTGCTGATCATCATCGGCATCGTGGTCTTCCTGGTGCTTCGGGGGCGCCGGGACCGGCAGGAGGCGCTGGGCACCCCCATGCGGGGCCTGCCTTCGGGCCCGGTGCCCGGCCAGACCTTCGCCAACCCCTATGCCAGGTGCCCCGGCTGCGGCGCCGCCGGGGACAAGATGCGCCAGGCCTGGGACGGCATGCGCAAGGTGACCTGGACCTGCGGCTACTGCGGCTCGGTGGCGGGGGTCCAGGAGCTCAGGGACGAGGAGCTCCCGGCCTCCGCCCGCCAGCGGCTGGGGCTGGACGGCGGCCAGGGCATGGCGCCCGGGCAGCCCTACTACCCGCAGCAGGGCGGCGCGGGCGGCCTGCTCACCGGCATGATGATCGGCAGCATGCTGGGCGGCGAGCGGCACACCCGGAACGATGACGGCGGCTGGGTGGGCGGCGGCGACGCCTCCTCAGGCCCCGGCAACGACTGGGGCGAACAGGACAACTCCGGCGG
>Ga0302320_10005493_pt1 | contig 28377 bp, 39 predicted proteins | sample Bog_T0_3_FD_202130 | JGI IMG/M metagenome (GOLD analysis project Ga0302320, IMG submission 202130) | Peat permafrost microbial communities from Stordalen Mire near Abisko, Sweden - Bog_T0_3 | ecosystem: Environmental > Terrestrial > Soil > Wetlands > Peat | place: Sweden: Abisko, Stordalen Mire...
GGCGGGACTGGCAAATGTTGCTGAATTTGTCGCGCGCGACGAGGGCGTCGCGGTCACTTTCGGCGACGGGGCGTCGCCGCCACGAGTGTCGGCAACGACATCGTTTCTGACAATTGCGAGGGTTTGTTCAGAGTTCATAAATTTATGCAGGTCGAAGTTTTGGTTTTTTCTTGAACCACGGCACGAACGCGCTGGTGGTGCGCTGGTATTCGCGATAAGCGTCGCCTTTGCTCTTCACAGAAAGTTCCTCGGTCAGCGGAATGCCGGTGACGCGCAGCAGGAAAAACAGCATCAGCCCCGGACACAGCACCGTGTAGCAACCGCCGGGCGAATCCCAGGCGAACAGAAAAAATCCCAACCACACCAGCCACTCAAAAAAATAATTCGGATGCCGCGAGTAATTCCACAAACCGGCCTGGCAAATTTTGCCTTTGTTTTCGGGACGCGAACGGAATTGTTTCAACTGCCAGTCCGAGAGGCTTTCACCGCCAATCGCCACCGCCCACACCGCGACGCCCGCCCATTCCAAAATGGAAATATCCGGACGCGGATTTAGGCACGCGATTAAAAATGCGGCGGACAACAGCACAATCAAAACGGCTTGCAGCTCGAAGAAAATCAGCGCCTGCGATTTCAAATTTGCGCCCCACTTCGCCCGCATTTGCGCATAGCGCACGTCCTCGTGCGGATGATGGCCGACGACGCGGAAATACAAATGCGTTCCAAGCCGCAGGCTCCAGAGCGCCGCCATGCCGGCGATGAGCCAGCGCCGCGTCGGATCGCCGTGCGTGGCGGCGGCGTAAAAAATTGCCACGGGCGCGAAGGCGGCTGACCACGCAATGTCCACAATGCCAAGATTGTTGATGCGCAGCGCGAGCCACCAGATGACGAGCATCAAGGCGATCGCAAATACGGCCACGGGCCACAGGGCGTTGAAAAATTCAGTCAGCATTTTATTTTTTCATCACGGCCAGCTTTTTCAGCGGCGGCAGCAGCAGGAAATAAATCAGCGCCGCGAAAAACGGCGCGATGACGAGCCACGCGATGATGCCATGCAAGCCAGTCAGGCCGAACTCGCGGAAAAAATTCGCGGGGGATTCGTGGAATTTGCGGAACAGTTCGGGAATGGAAAAGCTCACGCGCGGCGCATGCATGATCCATTCGCCGATGCGGACGAAAACCAAAATCAGCGCCATTTGCAGCGGCGAAACCAGATAGTTGACGAGCTGAATGACGGGCTGGTTGAGCTTGAGCCAGAACCCGGCCAGCGCGCACAAAGTGGTCGTCGCGCCGAAAATCGGAAAAATGCCCAGCGTCACACCCAATGTGACGGTCAGCGAAATTTCTTGCGGCGTGAAACCCTGCGTGAACTGCGCCACGATCAGGGTCACGACGCGTTCCTGCCAGAATTTTTTCAGGCGCGATGAATGGGCTGCTGGCGGCATGGCGCATGGATTCATTTTCTTTGCCGGAGCAAAACTTGTTCGATCGTCGCGTTTGCAGGCAGGCGGAAGAGCGTGATGAGCATATAGCTCGACATGGCAATGTTGCCCAATAGTAAAATCGCCACCAGCCAGGCAGCGCGCGCGAACCAGCCGGTTTCCTTGTAGGCCAGCCAGGCGTAAAGTGTCAGGAATCCAAAGTAGCAGTCGAACAGCGTGGCGATGAACCACGGATGCGTGACGAGCGCCTGCGGCGTTTTCCAGAGCGGGCATTGGCAGCTCGCCCAACTCGTCGCGCAGAGCATCGTCACGAGAACGCAGCCGAAAGCGATTCGCAGAAACCAGATCATAGGTTGGTCAAAGTTGGATTGTTCGGGCGCGTGTAGATGACTTGCACCACGCTGATGTTGCGCATGGCGAACGCGGCTTCGCAGTAGGATAGGTAGTAATTCCATTTGCGGATGAAGCGCGTGTCAAACTTTAGCATGCGGACGGCGGCTTCGTTTTGATTGAAGGCGACACGCCAGCGCTTCAGCGTTTCAGCGTAAGACAAACCAAGGTCTTTCAAGTCATGCAGAAACAAATCGCTGGTTCGGCGTAGCGCTTCGTTGACGCGATGCACCGAGAGCAGCAGCGAGCCGGGAAAAATGTGTTTCTGAATCCAGTCCACATTTTTGTGGAGCGAATCGTAGCGCGAATCGGGACAAGTGATCATCTGCAACGCGAGCAGGCCGCCCGGCTTCAACACTTCATGGCACTTGGCGAAATACGTTTCGAGATAGGCGTCGCCGACGGCTTCAAGCATTTCGATGGAAACAATTTTGTCGAACTGGCCGGTGAGCAGGCGGTAATCCATCAGCTTGATTTCAATTTTGTCGGCGAGATTTTCTTTTTGAAAAAGTTCGCGGGCATATTTGAATTGCTCCTCGGAAATCGTGACGGTCGTGATGCGCACGCCGTAATTCTTCGCCGCGTGCAGACTGAATCCGCCCCAGCCGCTGCCGATTTCCAAAATATGTTCGCCAGCCTTGAGTTTCAACTGGCGGCAAAGGCGGTCGTATTTGGCAGTCTGCGCTTGTTGCAACGATTGCGACGACGATTCAAATAAAGCTGACGAATACGTCATCGTCGGGTCGAGGAGCAATTTGTAAAAATCGTTGCCCAAATCGTAATGCTCGGAAATGTTGCGGCGGCTGGTGTTGAGACTATTCGGTCGCAGCAAATGGCTGAGGCGGTTCTGCCAGCCCAGCAGGTTGATCAGAAATTTTTTACCGCGCGAGCCGGACATCGCCGGCGAATTTTCCACATTCAGAATGAACCAGGAAATGACTTTGGTGATGTCTTCGGTGTCCCAATCGCCATCCACGAAGGCCTCGCCGAAACCAATGTCGCCAAATAAAACGCAGCGTTTGAAAAAATCCCAGTTCAAAATACGGACGCTGGCGGAAATTTTTGCATCCGGCTGGCCGATGGTTTTTTTTGTGCCGTCGGGCAGTTCCAGCTGCAAACAGCCCAGCGTCATCCGCTCCAGCGCTTGCATCACAATGCGTTGGTAAAAACCGCCGGCTTTACTTTCGCTGGAGCGGATGAACGTGGGATTCAGGGTGGCGGTAGATTGATTCATTTGGTTCTCGCAGTCAGGGGTGAGTGTGGCCGCAAGACCTCGCGTTGCAGCGCGGCATTTTCGGTCTTGCGATAAAACGGGACGCGCTTGAGCCAGAGGCGCAGCGCGTGCCAGTGGATCAGGAAAATTACTTTTACCGTGACCAGCGGGTATTTCACGGTAAACCACGAGAGGTTGCGGTTGGTCAGTTCGGCCCGCCGCCCGGTGAGCTTGCTGATCAGAACTTTTTCTTCGCCGTCGCGGTCGTCAATTTTAATGTCCAGCTTGTCACCTGGAATTTTCAGTTTGAAATCAAAGCTCAAATCCAGCTCCAAAAATGGCGAGACGTAAAAATATTTTGGAACAATTTTTTTGAAGGTCGCACCGGCTTCCAGCTCTTCGCGGCGGAGCAGAAACAATTTCATTTCGCGAAACGTGTTTCCGACTTCGGCGATGGAACAGACCGGCGCGCCAGCTTCGTCGAAACAATAATAAATGGAAATGGGATTGAACACGTAGCCAAACACGCGCGGCAGCGCGAGCAGCATCACCCGGCCCAACGGGCCGAGGTCAATTCCGTTCCGGCGCAAAAAATCCAAGATGCGTTCCTTGAGCGGATTTTCGCCGGCGGGTTCGTGGTCGGCGTCGCGGAAGCTGTAAAGATTTTTGCGGTTGTGGCCGAACAAGAAAACTCTATTCGCCACCAGATCCAGTTCGTCCAAATCCAGATAAAACATGAAAATGTCATGCTGGAATTGGTGAACCTTCGGCGTGAACCGATGATGCATCACGGAACATTCGTAGAGGCAGGAGTTCATGCCGTCAGCCTTTCACCGGTGAGCACGCGACAGAGGTCGAGCGCGGACGTGAAGGCGTCCTCGTGAAAGCCGTAGCGGAAATAACTGCCGCAAAAAAAAACGTTGGTCATGCGCTCGTTTAGTTTGGGCAACTCGGTTTGCGCCCGGATGGCGCCGAGACTGAAAACCGGATGCTCACATTGAATACGCTTGAGCACGGTTTTTGGATTCACCGAATTTTCGCCGTTGATGGAGACGAAATAATTCTGCCGGGCGGAAACGCCCTGCAAGCGGTTCATCCAATAAATCGTCGAAGGCGCGATTTTTTTGTCCGCGCCAAAATCAATCCGGTAGTTCCACGACGACCAGCACAACTTTGTTTTGGGCATCACGGACTCGTCGGTGTGGAGCAGCGCGGAGTTGGGCTGGTATTTGAATTCGCCAAGCAGCTTGCGTTCTTGTTCGTCGGCATCGGCGAGCAGTTTCAAGGTTTCATCGGCGTGGCTGGCGAAAATGACCTGGTCAAAATTTTCCGTGCGACCGGAAACATCGGTGACTTTCACGCCGTTGCCTTCGCGGCGAACTGAAGTCGCGCCGGATGTTAATTTAATTTTTTCGCGGAATGGCGCCGTGATTTTTTCGACGTAAGCTTTGGCGCCGTTGACGACTGTGAGCCACGGATGCTGCGTATGCAGGCCAAGGAAACCGTGATTGTGGAAAAAACGCAGCAGCGCGACGGCGGGAAAATCCAGCATCAACTCCGGCGGCGTGGACCACACGGCGGAACTCATCGGCACGAGATAAAAATTCAGGAATTCATCGCCGTATGCTCGTTCGCGGACGTATTCGCCGAGCGTGTGGTTTTGATATTTCGGCGCGGCCAAAGCCTCCATCGCTTCAGAATTGAAACGGTTGATCTGCAAAATCATTTTCCAGAAGCGCGGGCGGAACAGATTTTTCCGCTGGCCGAAAATGTGATTCAGGCTGGATCCGCAAAACTCCAAACCGGTTGGCAGATGCTGGACGCTGAAGGACATGTTCGTCGGTTTGACGGCGACGCCAAGCTCTTTGAAAAGTCGCGTGAGATTCGGATACGTCACCTCGTTAAAAACCATGAAGCCGGTGTCAATCGGCACCGAACGATTTTCTTCAGCGACTGAAACCGTGTTCGAGTGGCCGCCGGCGTAGTCGTTTTTTTCGTAAAACGTCAGGTCGAATTTGCGGTGCAGAAAATGGCCGCACCCCAAACCGGCGATGCCGGTCCCGATGATGGCAACCCGCTTCATGCGCGTGGCGAATGGACGGCGCGAAAATTTTTGGCGGCGCGAATTTGATGGTCATTTTCATAGGCGGCAAGCGGGACCGGTTTTAGGTTCCAGATAAGACCGGTCCACGAAAGCACCTTGAGCAGGTAGTAGGAGATGTCAATTTCCCACCAGTAAAAACCCTGGCGCGTGGCGGTCATGTAGTGATGATGATTGTTATGCCAGCCTTCGCCGAGGGTGATGAGCGCGAGGAAAAGGCTGTTCCGGCTGTTGTCCTCGGTTTCGTAACGGCGTTTGCCGAGCAGGTGCGCCAGCGAGTTGATGCTGGAAGTTGCGTGAAATAAAACTGTGGTGCTGATGAAAAAGCCCCAGACCAGCATTTGCCAGGAAGTCACGCCGAGCGACGGAAAAAAGGCGCCAAGAAAATGGCCGAGCGTGAACAGCGCCACGGCAAACACGAACGGCACAAGCGAATCAAAGCGGTTCAAAAAAACCAGTTCGGGAAATTTCGCGAGGTCGCGCACCTGGGAGTAGTCCGTCGGAAAATTTCTGCCGCTGGTGATCCAGCCGATGTGCGACCACCAGAACCCGCGAACGGTCGGCGAGTGAACATCCTCTTCCTCGTCAGAATGTTTGTGGTGATGCCGGTGCTGGTAGCTCCACCACAGCGGACCGCGTTGCACCGCCGTCGCGCCGAGCAGCGCGAAGAGAAATTGCGCCACGCGCGACGTGTGAAAAGTTTTGTGCGAAAAATAGCGGTGATAAAAACCGGTGATGGCGAACATTCGCACGAGATACAAAACCACAGCCACGACAACGGCCGTCCAGCTCCAGCCGGCCCAAATCACACCAAGGCAGCCGAGGTGTAGGAAAATAAATGGGAGCACGCGGACCAATTCCACCTTGTCCGGCTTGGCGCGAATCGCGGCCAGGTCTTCGTGCCCATAGTCGGCGTCAAACCACCGGGCAAAAGCGGTGTACCCGCTGACGAGGATTGTGTTGAGGTGTTTCATAGTGCGGCTAAAACTGTGCTTCATCCATTAAATCGTCTGCCGACGGATTTTGGATGCAAGAACATTTTTGCATCCATCCTGCGTCATCATGCGTTGTTTCGTTGAAGATGTTAACTTGTTTCCTGTAGGCCAATTTGATATGAGCTTGTGCGCGCAGAATGATTTTGTGCGGGTCTTTCGAGTTTTTAACGCGAGACCGGAAGGTGTTTTGCAATTCTCAACCCAACCCGTGAACGAGCAGGCAGGCCAGGATCGCGACATTGAGTTGCTACGGCAGATCGCCGGCAGTGACCGCGCGGCCTTCGCGGAATTTTATGACCGGCATGCCACGCTGATGTTTTCCATCGCCTCCAAAATCCTGAATTATTCCGGCGAAGCCGAGGATGTGTTGCAGGAAGTATTCATGCAAATTTGGGAGAAAGCTGGAAAATTCGATCCCAAGCTAGGCAAAGCCTCGAGCTGGGTGGCAATTCTGGTCCGCAACCGGGCGATTGACCGCATTCGCGCTTCCCAACGTCGGACGCGTCTCGCGGAGGAAGCCGGAGCGCAACGAATCGACGTGGTTGACATTTCCGACACCGCCAATGCAGCGATTCATGGCCACGAAAAGGCGGAGTTGATACGGTCTGCCATCGTCGAACTGCCGGTGGAGCAACGCCGGGCCATTGAGCTGGCGTATTTTTCCGGCCTGACGCAGGACGAGATTTCAAAAAAATTAAATGAGCCGCTCGGCACCATCAAGGCGCGCATCCGCCGCGGCCTGCTGAAACTGCGCGACCAACTGGAGGGCGTGCTATGATTGATGAGCGCACGGAAGAGCAGGCCTCGCTGCATGTTTTGGGCGCGTTGAGCGAGACGGAGGCACGCGAATTCAAACGGAAGCTTCATTCCGACCGCGAATTGCAAGCGTTTGTCGCACGCTTGAGCACGGTTACCGGTGCCATTGCCGGCGCTGTTTCCACAGCGGAACCACCACCACAGTTGCGCGCAAAAATTCTCGCGCAAGCCGGGGAACCGCAAAAATCAATTTTATTGCCGCATCGAAAACCCAGCTTGCTTTCATGGCTGCCGTGGGCGTTGGCCACAGTTTTTACAACGTTGTGCATCGTTTTGAACGTTCAAGATGCGCAACTACGCAAGACCCTTGCCAACCAAGTCAAGCAAATTAACAAACTAAACCAACTCGCGCTGACGTTGCAGTCGGCCACGAACGATTTGCAGCAGACCGTGTTCGCGCTACGGGAAACAAACCGGCTGGCGAACCTGAAAATCGCCATGCTCAACTCGCTCGCGTCAGGCGCGCCAAACGCCATAGCTGTTTCGCTCTGGGACAACGAAAAGCAGAACGGCGTTCTGGTGACGCAAAATTTGAAAACGTTGTCGGCGGACAAGGATTATGAACTTTGGGTCATGGATGAAAACCGAAACCCGGTGGCGGCGGGAGTGTTTCACATGGACGCGAGCGGTGAAATTCGTCTGGACTTCAAACCCAGCCGGGCTATCAAGACCGCTGGCAAATTCTGTATTACCGAGGAAGTCAGAGGCGGCGTCGCCTCACCGACGATCAAGAACATGGTCTTGGCCAGCAATTGACAAATCCAACCCATCAGTTTGTCATATCTAACGGCTCAAAAAAGCAAGCAAGTAAGTTGATAGGGATTCAAAGGCGGCGAACGCAAATTAGTGGGCTGGAGCGTTTCCATAAAACATGGATCTTTGCAAAGAGCAGAAAGCTGGGAGGGTATCCAATGTGGTATCTGATTTCAGACTCGGAGTTCGGTGTAAATCTGGCTGGAAAAAGTGGTACTCCCGCACGGAATCGAACCGTGATTTGCCATTTAGGAAACGGCCGCTCTATCCATTTGAGCTACAGGAGCAACTTGCGCAGGTCAAAATAGCCTTTCCTCAAATTGCTTACAAGTTTATCGGTTGAGCTTTCAAAAAAGCACTAACACTGATGGTGTCTAAATTGCCCAATCGGGGGAACGCCATCATCAAAAAATGATTTATAGTGGCTTCAGTCCGGGCAGGACTTCCTACGCTGTTCGGCAGCCTCGCGAGAGTAACGGGTTCATGCCTGCGGTCGAGCGAATGCTCCTTCTTGCGCAGTTGTTCGACCTGGTGGTGACCTCATGAGGGATGCCGTGTCTTTGGCACCAAAAGCTGAAGGCATATTCAATGAGCAGTTCCGCGCCGAACTGTTCTTGCAGGGGATGCTTCGAAACGCAGGCCCGGGCCGCAAATTGATCCGGGACAGGATTCATTCGCCAGCATTTTGCGCCGGGCGGCTTGCGCGTCAAAAGCGTTGGCGGCGGGTTCGCGGTCGCTTTCGGTTTAAGGGCACCATTTTTATTCAGGATGGCGCGAGTTTCCAGTTAGTGGAATTTATGGCTTGATTTGGCGGCAGCCACCGCCCAATCTGATTTCATTGAGGTCCCATAATCCGTAATGAATTCCATCTCAGAAAATGCGCCCGCAGACCAGGTTGAGGATTCAACTGTTCAGATTCCCGTGAACGGAACAGAACGTCATTTTCGGTATTGGTCCTGGTGGCTGCTGTTGTTCGTGGCCGGTTGGACGACCGGTTATTTCAGCCTGGCGCATGACCCGGTGGCGTTGTTTGAAAAGAACTGGATATTTATCCCGGTTGGCTTTTGCGGGGCGGTTCTAGGCAACATCTCCGCTGTGGGCGGTGGCATCGTATTCATCCCGGTCATCATTTTTATTTTTCATTTGCCGCCGGTGACCGCCCTGAAAATTGCGCTCACCAGCCAGTCTTTTGGAATGACCAGCGGCGCCATCGGGTGGATTCAGAAAAGAGTGGTTCCCCTGCGTGCTTTGAAACTCACCGTGCCGGGGCTGCTGATAGGAAGCTCAATCAGTTCCCTGGTGATTCATCCCAGCGCGCTGCTGGTCAAACTGCTGTTCGGTCCGGTTTCAATTTTGCTGGGCGTCCTGACCATCGTTCTTTCCCGGAGAGCTGTAAAATCAGCCGCGCGTCTCGAGATTCCGGCGAACGCATCGGTTCCGCTTTTCATCATTTCCTGCATCGGCGGACTTATCACCGGCTGGATTGCCATCGGTGAAGGCGAACTCGTCGCCGCGCTTCTGATGCTCGTTTATGGGGTCAACGTCACCGCCTGCATCGGCTTGGGAGTGGTGTTGCTTTCCATCAATTCCATTTTTTTGACCCTGATCCATCAGTTTCTGCTTGGCGGGATACCCTGGCACATCGCCGCCTTCACCGGTTTGGGTTGTGTCTTCGGCGCGCGATTGGCTCCCTACCTGAGCCGCCGCTCGAATCCGATGGTGCTGAAGACCATCTTCGCGGTCATCGCGATTTGCGACGGGATTTTGTTCATCTTTCAATATTTTATCGTTCACCACGCGCATTGATGTCCGTCGCCGGCAGTCGAGTCCGGGTTCATGGCTGGCGACCGGCGTGACAACTTGGGCGGTCAACGGCGGCGATGACTGGAGAAGGGTTATTCGCCCAGCAGTTGCTTCAGCTTCGGCTCGGTGGCGTTCGCCCAAATCCGGTAGCCGGCTTCATTGGGATGCAGATAGTCGGGCATGAGGGATTTGGAAATCGAGCCGTCGTTTTCAATCAACTGCGGGCCGATGTCCAGGTAGAAAATGTTTTTGCCGTCGTCAAGCCGGGCGAGTGCCTCGTTGACCTGAAGAATTTTGCCGCGCTGCGGACTAAAAGTTTTGCCGCGCGGAAAAATGCCGAGCAGGAAGATTTTCGTGTCGGGCTGGCGGATTCGGATCTGCTGGACGATGGCGGTGACACCTTCAAGGATTTCGGCCTCGGTGTTGTCCTGATTGTTGGAATTGTTCGTGCCGATCATGACGACGGCGACCTTGGCCTTGATGCCGTCGAGCTGACCCTGTTCAAAACGCCAGAGAACATGCTGTGTGCGGTCGCCGCCGACACCAAAGTTGATGGCTTTGCGCTTGCCGTAAAATTCCTGCCAGACATTTTTTCCGCCACCTTCCCAGCCCTCCGTGATGGAATCACCGATGAACTCAAGGTCGTAATCGCCGGGTGACTCCTTGGCGCGTTGCAGGACGAGGGACTGTCGTCTGGTCGCCCAGTCGGTGCGCGGCACAGGCAGGGTGGCGCTGTTCTGGATAACTTCCGGCGCGGTAATGGTTGTCGTGAAGACGAGGGCATTCGTTTGCGCGACCAGCGTCCATCGCAAGGCGAGCACCGCCACCATGATGGCTGGAGCCAAATTAAATCTGGGGAATTTCATGGCCGGCAAAATGGCAATTGCACCCGGCAGCGTCAATGCTTGTATTTTCCGGTCTTTGGAGCTGACGAAGCTGAAGGGGGGCGGGTAAAAACGTCCGGTGTTCGACGCCTACAAACCCACGGGGAACCACCCCGCTGAAAACCGCGTCGCCCACCGGACGGGATCAATGTTTCAAAATCTACCTTCTCCGGCTCTCCATTCGTTGCCAATTGCTGAACTTATTTTGTCCTCGGCGGGCGGCTTGCAAAATTGTCACCGCGATGTTGCGGGACCGCCTTTGACAAAAAATGGATTTTAAGGTGGGATGGCGGCGTTAGGAAAGATTCGAGCGAACGCATCCAAGGCGCTGGCACCTCTTCGCCAGCGCCTTCTTGTTTCGCATTGGGGCGAACCAGGTTTTGGCCGGGGGTGATGTTAAAATCCTTGAAATAATTGTTGCACCGGGAAATGGGTCTGATATATTCCGCGCTCCATTTGACCGGAACAAGTGTGACGGGATATTGGCCGAATAAATTAAAGACGCAATGCCGACAATCAACCAACTGGTCCGCAAGGGCCGCACAAAAGTCAATTACAAGTCCAAGTCACCGGCCTTGCAGGGATCGCCGTTCCGCCGCGGGGTCTGTATCCAGGTCATGACGCGCACGCCCAAGAAGCCGAACTCCGCGATGCGCAAGGTGGCCAAGGTTCGTTTGACGAACGGCTACGAAGTCATCGCCTACATTCCGGACGAAGGGCATAATTTGCAGGAACACAGCATCGTGCTCATCCGCGGTGGCAAGGTGAAGGATTTGCCCGGTGTGCGTTATCACATCGTGCGCGGCACCCTTGACGCCGCCGGCGTGGAAAAGCGTCGCGTGAGCCGTTCCAAATACGGCGTGAAGCGGCCGAAAGCCAAGGCCGCCGCCGCGCCCGCGAAATAATTTTTGAATTCAACCTTTAACGATCCCAAGAAAAAATGTCACGCAGACGCCAAGCCACCCGACGGACGATTGCCAAGGACGGAAAATTCCAGAGCATGCTGGTTTCCCGCCTCGTCAGCACCGTGATGATTTCCGGCAAGAAGAACACCGCGCAGAACATTGTCTATGGCGCGTTCGATTCCATCTCGGAAAAGAATCCGGCGAGCAACCCGATTGAAATTTTACAGCGCGCGGTGGACAACGCCAAGCCGCGCATCGAGACCAAGCCCCGCCGCGTCGGCGGTGCGACGTATCAGGTGCCGCTGGAAATCCCGTCGGACCGGCAGAACGCGCTCGCGTTGCGCTGGATCGTTGATTTTGCGGACGCCCGGAAGGGCATGCCGATGAAGGCCGCGCTCGCGGCGGAGATTCTCGAGGCCTATCAAGGGCAGGGGAACGCCATCCGCAAGCGCGACGAGGTTCATAAAATGGCGCAGGCCAACAAGGCCTTCGCTCATTTCCGTTGGTAGAAATTTTTTTAACCACGCCCCGACGGAAATCGCCGGGGCGTTTTTTGTTCCCAGACCGGATTGAGCTATATTATTTGAATTATGAGCGCTGAAGTTAAATCACCGAATTCGCCCAACCGCGAATACACTCTCGAACGCACCCGCAACATCGGCATCGCCGCGCATATTGACGCCGGCAAGACGACGACGACCGAGCGCATCCTGTTTTACACCGGCCTGATCCACAAGATCGGCGACGTGGATGACGGCAACACCGTGACCGACTGGATGGAGCAGGAAAAGGAACGCGGCATCACGATCACCTCCGCCGCCGTCACCTGTTTTTGGACGCAAAAAACGGCGAAGCCGGGCGAAGACAAGATTTACAAGGCGTTCAATAATGTTCCGCATCGCATCAACATCATTGATACGCCCGGACATGTGGACTTCACGGCCGAGGTTGAACGCTCCATGCGCGTGCTCGACGGCGCGGTCGCCGTGTTCTGCGGCGTCGCCGGCGTGCAGCCGCAGTCGGAAACCGTCTGGCGGCAGGCGACCAAGTATCACGTCCCGCGCATCGCGTTCGTCAACAAGATGGACCGCATCGGCGCGAACTTTGACAATGCGCTGAACGACATGCGAACCAAATTACGCGCGTATGCGTTTCCGATTTTTCTGCCCCTGGGCCAGGGTCCGACCGAGGCCGAGGGCAAGCCCGTGACCGGCGGATTTGAAGGTGTGATTGACGTGGTCAATCAGAAGGCGATCAACTGGGGTCCCGGCGAAGCCAACGAAGGCTTGAATTACGAGATCATGGAGATTCCCGCCGAATATCAGGAACGCGCCAAGGCCGCGCTCGCGGAATTGATTGACGCCGTCTCTAACAAGGACGACGAGATTGCCAACCTGGTGCTTGAGGAAAAACCGGTCACCGCCCCGGTGCTCAAGGCGGCCATACGCCGCCTGACGTGCAAGATTGAAATGGTCCCCGTGCTGTGCGGCTCGGCCTTCAAGAAAAAGGGCGTGCAGGTTCTGGTGGACGCGGTGGTTGATTATCTGCCCGGCCCGCTGGACATTCCCTGCGCGGAAGGTCTGGTGCCCGGAACGGAAGACAAGATCAAGGTGGAATCGGACGATAACGGCAAGTTCTGCTCGCTCGCGTTCAAACTGTGGACCGATCCTTATGCCGGCAAGCTGGTGTTCTTCCGTGTCTATTCCGGCCACCTCAAAAAAGGCGACACGATTTACAATCCGCGCACGCGCAAACGCGAGCGCGTCAGCCGCCTCATGGTTATCCAGGGAAGCGAACGCAAGGACATCAACGAGGTGTTCGCGGGCGACATCGCCGCGCTCGTCGGCCTGCGCAACATCACGACCGGTGACACGCTGTGCGATGAGAATTATGACGTCACGCTCGAACCGCCGACGTTCCCGGAACCCGTCATTTCCATGGCCGTCGAACCGAAGACCAAGCAAGACCGCGACAAGATGTCCGAGGGCTTGCAGCGGCTCGCCGAGGAAGACCCGACGTTTCGCTGTTTCACCAACGAGGAGACCAGCCAACTCATCATCGCGGGCATGGGCGAGCTGCATCTGGAAATCATTATTGACCGGCTCAAGCGCGAATTCAAGGTGGAGGCCAACACCGGCGCGCCGCAGATCGCATATCGTGAAACCATCACGAAGAATGCGGAAGGCGAGGGCAAGTTCATCCGTCAATCCGGCGGTCGCGGCCAATACGGCCACGCCTGCATCACCGTCGCGCCCAATGAAAAGGGCAAGGGCGTCGAGGTCGTTGACGAAATCGTCGGCGGCACGATTCCCAAGGAATACATCCCGGCGGTCATTGACGGCATCGAAGAAGCCATCAAGAGCGGCGTTTACGCCGGCTACCAGGTCATTGACATCAAGGTCGAGGTTGTGGACGGCTCGTTCCATGAAGTGGACTCGAACGAACTCGCGTTCAAGATGGCCGGTATTTTTGCGCTCAAGGACGCCTTCAAAAAGGCCGGTCCGATCCTGCTCGAACCGATCATGAAGGTGGAGTGCACCACGCCCGATGAATATCAGGGCGATCTGCTCGGCGACATCAACCGCCGTCGCGGCACGATCCTCAGCATCGAGGCGAAGAACGGTCAGACGATCCTCAACGCGCAGGTGCCGCTCGCGGAAATGTTCGGTTACGCCACGGCCATCCGCTCGCTGTCCAAGGGCCGCGCAAGCTATTCGATGGAACCGTTCAACTTCGAGCAGGTGCCGAACAGCGTGTTGACGACGATCCTGGACCAGGCGGCGAAGAAGCCGGCCGCGCGCACGTAATAATTTTTTTTGCAACCACAAGCCGGGACTGAAAGGTCCCGGTTTTTTGATTTGAAACGGGAACAACCAAAAAATCTGAAATATTTTATTGCGCAGGGAACGGTAATTGATATATTTCGCGTCCGCTTTCGTTCAATCGGTGGCGGAAATTTAATTAACCATTAACAGACAATTGCTCTTTGTATGGCTGCTCAACGCATCAGAATCCGCCTCAAGGCTTATGACTTCCGGGTCATAGACCAGTCGGCCCGCGAAATCGCCGACACCGTCAAACGCACCGGCGCACGCGTCGCCGGCCCCATCCCGCTGCCGACCCGCATCGAGCGGTTCACCGTCCAACGCTCCCCGCACTCGGACAAGAAGTCGCAGGAAACTTTCGAACAACGCACCCACAAGCGGCTGATTGACATCCTTGATCCGACCGCCAAGACCGTGGACGAATTGAAGAAGCTCAATTTGCCTGCCGGCGTGGACATCACCATCAAGATTTGATTTTAAGGAGACACCATGCCACTCGGACTTTTAGGAAAAAAACTCGGACACACGCGCGTCTATGACGCCAGCGGCAACGTCACCCCGGTGACCGTTGTCCTCTGCGGCCCCAACCGCGTGCTGCAGGTCAAGACGCAGGGCGGCAAGGATGGGTATAATTCCGTCCAGCTCGGCTTTGACGATCAAAAGGAACAGCGCCTCTCCAAGGCGCTGCTCGGCCACATCAAAAAACAGAACGGCGCGGCGGTGAAACGCATCCGCGAATTCCGCGATTTCTCCAAGGACGTGAAGCCCGGCGACATAGTCGGACCGACGTTGTTCGCGCCCGGTGATTTCATTGATGCCATTGGCACGACCAAGGGCCGCGGCTTTGAAGGCGTGGTGAAGCGCCATCGTTTTGCCGGTGGTGATTCCACGCACGGTGCCAAGGGCTGGCATCGCCGCTCCGGTGCCATCGGCCAGCGGTTGTTCCCCGGCACGGTCATGCGCGGCATGAAGATGCCCGGGCACATGGGCCAGGACACCCGCACCACGCAGAACCTCGAGGTCATTCAGGTTCGTGAAGCCGACCATCTGCTTCTCATCAAAGGCTCGATTCCCGGGGCTGAAGGCGACTATGTTGTCATCCGCGAATCCAAGAAACGGCCGAAGGGCTGGAAGCCGCCGGTCAGCATCTCCACCAAGAAAAAAGGTGGCGACAAGAAAGCCGAGGCCAAACCCGCCGCCGCAGCCGAAGCCAAGAAATAATTACGCGCCATGAAAATTGCCATCAAAGACATCAAGGGAAAAAATCAAGGCGAACTGGAAGTGAAGTTCGAGATGATTGAGAACGGACGCGGTACCCAGGCTGTTCACGACACGGTCACCGCCTACCGCGCGGCGCAGCGCAGCGGGACCGCCTGCACCAAGACCGCCGGCGAAGTCCAGGGTTCCAACAAGAAGCCGTGGAAGCAAAAAGGCACCGGTCGTGCCCGCGCCGGTTCCGTCCGCTCCCCGTTGTGGGCGGGTGGCGGTGTGGTGTTCGGTCCGAAACCCCGCGATTTCACAAAGATCATTTCCAAGAAAACCAAGCAGCTCGCGCTGCGCAAGGCATTGACCGAACGGCTCAAGCTGGGCGACGTCGTTATCGTGGACGATTTGAAGCTCGCTTCGCCGAAGACACGGGATTTTGTCGGCGTGATTTCCGCGCTGGAATTGAAGGGCACGACACTCGTCATTTCGGCCGGCATTGACGAAAACTTGACGCTCGCCTCGCGCAACCTTGAAAAAGTCGCGCTGACCACGAGTGATTCGCTTAACACTTACGACGTGCTGCGTCCGGACAAACTGCTGTTCACGAAGAGCGCGTTTGAAAAGGTGGAAGCCCGTCTGACCCAGGAATAACATGAACGCTTTCGAAATCATCAAGACCGTCCGCCTGACGGAAAAAGGCACGCGCCAGGGCGAAAAGTTCAACCAGTATACCATCGTGGCTGACCGCCTCGCGACCAAGCCGCAGATCCGGCAGGCCGTGCAGGAACTGTTCAAGGTCAAGGTCACCAAGGTCAACACGCTCAACGTGCGCGGCAAGGCCCGCCGCAAGCGCACGGCGCAGGCAGGCAAGACCCCCGACTGGAAAAAGGCCATCGTCACGTTGAAAGACGGCGACAAGATTGTTTTGACCTAGTCGTTTCTTAATTTCCTGGAGCGCGAAGTGAGAATTCACTTCGCGCTTTTTTGTTGTAGCGTTCGGCCTGTGGCCGAAACGAATCGAGCCATAGGCCCGACGCTACAAATATAAGTTCCGAAGGTTGGACAGCCTTTGTCCCTGTGGTTCTGCCAAAATCTGCGCGTCGTTTCTGCCGCTGTGAATAACTCACCATGGCGCGGCGGTGGCGGACGAATTAAGTATGTTGCAGCCGACGTGAGGAGGCTCTGACCATTTTGGAGTTGCAATTTACGATTGCATCCACGGTTTGTTTGTGCCGGGTAAATCGCATGTCGCCAATCATAAATAATGAGCCTCCTCACGTCGGCTGCTACGAAATCAATATGAACCGGATTTTGCATGTGGACGGCGACAGTTTTTTCGCCAGCTGCGAAAGCGCCGAGCATCCGGCGTGGCGCGGGCGCCCGCTCTGGGTGGGCGGTGGCCGGCGCGGCGACGGGATTGTCATCGCGGCCAACCGGCTCGCCAAAAAATTCGGCATCAAGACCGGCATGGCGTGCTTTGAGGCGAAGCGGCTCTGCCCGCAGGGCGTGCTTGCCCGGCCCAGCTACGACATGTATCGCAAGCGGTCGGAGGACATGTTCCGGATTCTCGAACAATATGCGCCGACGCTGGTGCCGGTCTCAATTGACGAGGGCTTCCTGGATTTGACGACGATGGACAGCGTGGTCTGGCGGAACACGACGCCGGAGAAATATGTCCGGGAAATTTGCGAGCATGTTACGCGCGTGGTTGAAATTCCCGTGTCCGCCGGCCTCGCCAATTCATCGCGGCTCGCTAAGCTTGCGACGGATGCGGCCAAGCCCGGATTTCTCGAAGTCAAGCCGGGCGAGGAGAATAAATTTTTGAAAGACCGTTCCGTGCGCGAACTTTCCGGCATCGGCAAAAACCGGCAACGCTCGCTCGCCGCGCTGGGCGCGATGACGTTCGGCCACGTCGCAAAACTGCCGTCGCCGCTGTTGAAGCAGAAGTTTGGCATCTGGGGGCAGCAGCTCTGGCTGTTCGCCAACGGACTATGGAACGAGCCGCTGCTGCTCGAAGTGAAAGACCGCACGACGATTTCCAGCAACACCACGCTGCCGTATGACGAGCCGGATTACGAGGCGGCGCTGACGTTCGCGTTGAGCGAGACGACGCGGCTGACCGGCCAGTTGCGTCGCGAGCAATTGCAGCTGCGCGAAATGTCCCTGACGATCCGCTTTGATGATTTTTCCGAAGTTGGTGGCTCGCATCGTTTTCAGCATCCGCAATTTCGCAATTCGGTCATCAACGCGGCGCTGGAGGAAATTTTTCGCGGCGTCATGGGCGGACAATTCAAATCGGTGCGGCAAATCAGAATTGCATTCTGGAATCTGGCGCGGCTGGACACGCAGCCGACGTTGTGGGGTCGCACCGACGCGGAACGCTGGGGCGCGCTGGATGCCGCCGAAAATATTTTACGGGAAAAACACCACATTAATTCATTGATGACCGGTGCACAACTGGCGTTGCGCGAGACGGAGGAGGCCTTTAAAAATCCCAAGGCGAAATGTCCCTTCGTGCCGCAGCGCGAGATGGTGAAAAAACTCTGGGGGACGGATGCCGACCCGCTGGCGCACAAGGGTGATTGGGAGAAACGCCTGGCCAAAGTCAGCAAGCAGTTGCAGTTCCGGCATTGAGATGAATGAAATCGGTGTCACCCGGCGTATTTTGCGGAAAGGACTCCGGCAGGACTGCTGCGGGTGTTCAGGAAGCCGAAATGACGACTTTCATGGGTTTTCACAGGATTTATTGAAGACACCAAAAATAATCAAAAAAAGGTGTTGCATCCTATTTTGGATTTGATAGATTCCGCGTCCCGTTACGCCTCAAAATGTAAAGGGCAGCATGATTGCGAACCGATAACCGATCTCTCACGGAGACGGGAATGATGGCTCGCCGACTACCAAGAGTTGCTGACTTGGATTATTGCTTTTATGCCAGTTAAATCTTTTAGACCGTTAACGCCGTCTCTGCGCTACGTCACGTTCGCAGATTTCAGCGACATTACGAAGACGAAGCCGGAGAAGTCGCTGGTCGTCACGCGGAAGAAATCGGGCGGGCGCAACCATTACGGTCGCGTCACGGCGCGCGGCATCGGCGGCGGACACAAGCAGAAAATCCGCCTCGTGGATTTCAAGCGCAACAAGCACGGCATCGAATCCACCGTCGCGGCGATCGAATACGATCCGATGCGGTCGGCACGCCTGGCGCTGCTGGATTACACAGACGGCGAAAAGCGCTATATCATCGCGCCGGTCGGCGTGAAAGTCGGTGCAAAAATTTCCAGCGGTCCTTCGGCTCCTCCTGAAATCGGCAACGCACTTCCTTTAAAAGCGATTCCGGTCAGCTCGGCGATCCACAACATTGAAATCACCCCCGGTCGCGGCGGGCAGATGGTTCGATCGGCGGGCGGTTCGGCGACGTTGATGTCGCGCGATGAAGGCTTCGCGCAGATTCGTCTACCCTCGGGTGAAATCCGCCGCGTCAACGAAGAGTGCTACGCCACCATCGGCCAGGTCGGCAACACCGAACACGAAAACGTCATTCTCGGCAAAGCCGGTCGCACGCGGCATCGCGGTCATCGCGGCATCACGCGCGGTGTGGCGCGCAACCCGGTGGACCATCCGAACGGCGGCGGTCAGGGCAAATCCAAGGGCGGCGGCGGCTGGCAGCAGCTCGTGTCCCCGTGGGGTTTTGTGGCCAAGGGCGGCAAGACGCGCGCCAAATACAAATCCTCCAACCGTTTCATCGTGGTCCAGCGAAACGGTCTGCCGATGAAGAACAAATAATTTATTATGGGACGTTCGATTAAAAAAGGTCCGTTTATAGATTTTAGCCTACTGGACAAAATCCAGAAGGCGAAGGCGACGAACCAGAAGACGCCGATCAAGACCTGGTCGCGCCGCTCGACCATCACGCCGGATTTCATCGGCCTGACGTTCACCGTCCACAACGGCAAGATTTTCAACCCGGTGTTCATCACCGAAAACATGGTGGGCCACAAGCTGGGCGAATTTTCGCTGACGCGCACCTTCAAGAAACACGGCGCGCACACGGCCAAGGCGGAGGCCAAATAGTTTTTATGGAAGCTTTTGCAATATTGAAAAACGTGCCGATGTCCGCGCAGAAAATGCGCGAGGTTGTGCGGCAGGTTCAGGGCTTGGGCGCGCTCGAAGCCATGGCGGTGCTGCAGATCGTTCCGCGCAAGGGCGCGCGGCTTGTGTCCAAGGTGCTGCGCTCGGCGATTGCCAACGCGGAGAACAACAAAAATTTGAAACCGGAAACGTTGCGCGTGAAGGAGGCGGTTGCCGGAACCGCCACCACCCTCAAACGCTTCACCCCGAAGGCGCGCGGCTCGGCCGGTCCGATCCTCAAGCGCCGTTGCCACATCAAAATCACGGTTTCGGACGAATAATCGGTATGGGACAAAAAACAAATCCAATCGGTTTGCGCGTCGCGGTCAACAAGGACTGGCGCTCGAAGTGGTATGCCAACAAAAAAGAATTTGGCGCGCTTCTGACCGAAGACCGCAAAATCCGCGACTTTCTCAAAAAGAAGCTTGAAGGCGCCTCGGTGCCGAAGATTTTGATCGAGCGGGCCACCAGCCGCTGCCGCGTCACCATCATGACGGCGCGTCCGGGAGTGGTCATCGGCCGCAAGGGTTCGGAAATTGACAAGCTCAAGGAAGATTTGAGCAAGATGACCGGTAAGGAAGTTTACGTGGACATCGTCGAGGTCAAGACGCCGGAGCTCGACGCGCAGCTCGTCGCGGAAAACATCGCGCTGCAGATGGAGCGCCGGGTGTCGTTCCGCCGCGCGATGAAGAAGGCGTTGCAGACGGCGAAAGATTTTGGCGCGGAAGGCATCAAGATCCGCTGTGCCGGCCGTTTGGGCGGCGCGGAACTGGCGCGCACGGAATTATATCATTGGGGCCGGGTGCCGCTGCACACGCTGCGCGCGGACATTGACTATGGCTTTGCGGAAGCCCGCACGATGTACGGCAAGCTCGGCGTAAAATGCTGGATTTGCAAAGGCGAAAACAAACCGAAGAAGGCGGTCGTGGCCACGCCGATCGTGCCGCCGCCCGCCGCGCCGGCCGAGCCTGTCGCCAGTTAATTTTTAGAAAAGAATTTTGTTATGGCAATGCAACCAGCAAGAGTGAAGTTTCGCAAGATGCACCGTGGCAGCCGCACGGGCCTGGCGACGCGCGGTCACACGGTGGCGTTCGGCGAATACGGTTTGATGGCGCTGGAACGTTGCTGGATGGACGCCAAGCAGATCGAGGCGGCCCGCGTGGCGATCGCCCGCAACATGAAGCGTCACGGCAAGATGTGGATCCGGGTGTTTCCGCAGAAATCTTTCACGAAGAAGCCGCTCGAAACCCGCATGGGCAAGGGCAAGGCGCCGCTCGAAGGCTGGGTGGCGGTCATCCGTCCGGCGAACGTGCTGTTCGAGGTGGACGGCGTGACGGAGGCGATCGCGCGCGAGTCCATGCGCCTGGCGGCCACGAAGCTGCCGATTAAAACAAAATTTGTGTCGCGGCATCAACACGCGAGCTAAACGGTTATGAAATTTGCTGAATCCAAAGACATGACGCTGGTTGAGTTGGCGGCCAAGAGCCGGGACCTGCGCCACGAGATGTTCACCCTGCGCCTGCAGCAGGCGAGCGCGCAGCTCGAAAAACCCGCGCGGCTGCGGACGCTGCGCAAGGATGTGGCGCGGATCGAAACGCGCATCTCGCAACTGCGGAACAAGGCGGCTTGATTTTTTGTATGGCTGAAACTGTTAAACAACCGGAAGTGAAACGCGGCAACCGAAAGGAACGCGTCGGCGAGGTCGTCTCGAACAAGATGGCCAAGACCATTGTCGTCAGGGTGGAGCGCCGTTTTCCCCACGCGCAATACAAGAAGATCGTGACCGCCTACAAGAAATTGTACGCGCACGACGAAAAAAACGAGGCCAAGATCGGTGACCGCGTGCGCATCGAGGAAACCCGGCCGCTGTCAAAAACCAAGTGCTGGCGGCTCGTGGAAGTCGTCGAACGCGCCGTACAGGAAACCCCGGTGGCGGCCTGATCAGATTTTATGTTGCAAATTCGTTCCAGTTTGGATGTGGCGGACAACACGGGTGCTAAGATTGTTTGGAACATCGGCGTGCTGGGCAAGAACCAGCGGTATGCCGGCATCGGCGACGTCATCAAGGTTCACGTCAAGGTTGCCGCGCCGGATGGCACGGTGAAGAAGGGCGAGGTTCATGACGCCGTGGTCGTGCGCACGCGCCAGATCATTCCGCGCGCCGACGGCTCGTATCTGCGCTTTGACCGCAACGCCTGTGTGATCATTGACAAGGAACAAAATCCAAAGGGCACGCGTATTTTCGGCCCGGTGGCGCGCGAACTGCGCGACAAGAAGTTCATGAAGATCATCTCGCTTGCGCCCGAAGTGCTCTAATTATTTTATGAAGTTTCATGTGAAAAAAGGCGATGAAGTGGTCGTGCTGGCCGGTCGGGAAAAGGGCAAGCGCGGCAAAATCATCGCCGTGATGTCGGACAAGCAGCGCGTCATCGTCGAAGGCGTGCAGATGATCAAGCGGCATACGGCCAAGAGCCAGCAGCATCCGCAGGGTGCGATCGTCGAACGCGAAGGCTCGGTCCACGTTTCCAACGTGATGGCGGCGACCCATTTTGATGCGCGCGCCGCGAAGCGCGGTGCGGCCCCGGCGGCGGCGAACTAAAGAATTTCTCACGGCCAAATCCGTGAGGTTAAAAAATGAAAGCCAGACTTTACGATAAATATAAAAACGAAGTGGTGCCCGCCTTGAAGGTGAAGCACAACTACACGAACCTCCACCAGATTCCGAAGCTGGTGAAGATTGTCGTGAACATGGGCGTGAGCGCCTCGCTCGAAAAGGGCGCGTTGGAAGACGCGGCCAAGGATTTGTCCTCAATCACCGGGCGCAAGCCGGCCATCAGCAGGTCGCGCCACAGCATTGCACAGTTCAAGCTGCGCGAAGGCCAGAACATCGGCTGTCGCGTGACACTGCGCAAGGACGCGATGTATGAATTTTTCGACCGGCTGGTCGCGACGGCGCTGCCGCGCATCCGCGATTTTCGCGGGTTGTCACCGCGCAAGTTTGACGGCCGCGGCAACTACACCTTCGGCGTGAATGACCAGGCGATCTTCCCGGAGATCGAGCTGGAAAAGGTCAAGCGGATGCAGGGCATGGACATCACGATCGTGACCGATGCGGGCGACAACGCCCACGCGCTGGATTTGTTGAAGCTGATGGGTTTTCCGTTCGCAGAAAAATAATGTTATGGCCAAGAAAGCATGGTTGGAACGCAATAAGAAGAAGCAGGAAACGGTGAAGAAATTCGCCGCGCTCCGTGCCGAATTGAAGGCGAAGAAGGATTATGTCGGCCTGACGAAGCTGCCGAAGAACGCCAGCCCGACGCGCGTCGTGAACCGCTGTTCGTTCAGCGGCCGCCGCCGGGGTTATCTGCGCAAGTTCGGCTGTTCCCGTCTGACGTTCCGCGAGGCGGCCTTGAATGGTTTGATTCCCGGTGTGACCAAAGCGAGCTGGTAATTTTTTATGAGCGATCCGATTTCTGATTTGTTGACCCGCATCCGCAATGCCGGCCGGGCGCTGCTGCCGGCGATTGAACTGCCGCATTCCCGCATCAAGGAAAGCGTGGCGAACATTTTGAAGCAGCAGGGCTACGTCACCGATGTGGCCGTGGATGGCAAGCCGCTTAAAAAACTGAAAATCCGCCTCAAGTATGACGGAAAAAAACCGGTCATCGAAGGGCTGAAGCGCGTTAGCAAGCCGGGTCTGCGCAAATACGTCGGGGCCACCAAAATCCCGCGCGTGCGCGGCGGCCTGGGCGTGGCGATTGTTTCCACCTCCGAAGGCGTGATGACGGACGTGCAGGCGCGTAAGAAAAACCTGGGCGGGGAACTGCTCTGTTACATCTGGTAAAAATTTAAGTTATGTCGCGAATTGGAAAACAACCGATTGCCATTCCGCCGAAAGTCAAGGTGGAGGTTAAAGGGCAGAAAGTTTCAGTCGAGGGGCCGAAAGGCAAGCTCAGCTGGGACCTGCCGAAGCGCACCAGCCTCAAGGTTGAGGGCGGCAACATTGTCGTCAGCCGCGATGGTGAAGATGCCCAGGCCAAGGCGCTGCATGGTTTGAGCCGCGCGCTCGTCAACAACATGGTCAAAGGCGTGGCCGAAGGTTTCGTCAAGAAGCTGGAGATTCAGGGCGTCGGTTTCAAGGCGGCCGTCACGGGCAAGGTGGTAAACCTTTCGCTCGGCTATTCGCACCCGGTGAATTACGACATTCCCGACCAGATCAAGGTGACGGTCGAGGAAAATACCAAGCTGACCATCGAAGGCCCGGACAAAATGATGGTGGGCAAGGTCGCGTCCGAGATCCGCGCTTTCTATCCGCCGGAACCCTACAAGGGCAAGGGCGTTCGTTATGCGGGAGAACATGTCGAGCGCAAGGAAGGTAAGACAGTCCAGTAACCAATTCTAGTTCACGGCCCAATCCGTGACGCATCAAAATGAGAACGGAAAAAAAACAGAAACTCAAGCAGCTGCGCCGCTGGCGTATCCGCAAGAAAGTGGTCGGCACGGGGGTGCGTCCGCGCATGGCGGTGTGCTTCACGAACGAGAACATCCACGTCCAGTTCATTGATGACGATGCCGGGAAGACGCTTGCCGCGGCCTCAACGGTGAGCAAGGCGGTTGCGAAAGACGTGGCGGCCAACGTGAAGGGCGCCAAAACCATTGGCACCCTTGCGGCCAAGCAGGCTTTGGACAAGGGCATCAAGGAAGTGGTGTTCGACCGTGGCGGCGCGCGTTATCACGGCAAGGTCAAGGCGCTGGCGGAAGCGGCGCGCGAGGCGGGATTAAAATTTTAACCTGAATAAATACTGTGGCTGAAATCAACAAATCGGGTGGCGACGGACAACGCGGCCAGCAAAATCGCGGCCGCCGCAAACCTCCGGGCGATCGTCCGGGAAATTCATTCGGTGGCGGTGGCGAAGATCTGGTGGAGAAGGTGGTGTTCATCAACCGTTCCGCCAAGGTCGTGAAGGGCGGTCGCCGTTTCAATTTTAGCGCGCTGGTGGTCGTGGGCGACAAAAAAGGGCGCGTCGGTGTCGGTCTGGGCAAGGCCGGTGAAGTGGCAGACGCGATCCGCCGCGGCGGCGAACTCGCCCGCGCGCAGATGGTTTTTGTGTCGCTCAAGGACACGACCATTCCGCATGAAGTTTTCTGCGCCTTCGGTGGCGCGCGGGTTTTGCTGCGTCCGGCTTCGCCGGGAACGGGCATCATCGCGGGCAAAAAAGTCCGCGCGGTGCTGGAGTCCGCCGGCGTGAAGGATGTTTTGACCAAGTCCCTCGGCTCAAAAAACGCGGCCAACGTTGTCAAGGCGACGCTCAAGGGTTTGTTGAGCCTCCGTCTGCGCGAAACCATTTACAAGAGCCGCGGTCTGGAAATCAGAAAAGTGGAAGCGCCCAAGGTTCCGGAAGCGATTCCCGCAACGGCTTGATTCCTTAAATTTATTATGCGACTGCACAATCTTAAACCCCGTCCCGGCGCGAAACACCGCACGAAACGTCTCGGCCAGGGCGAATCCAGCGGGCACGGTAAAACTGCCGGCCGCGGTGGCAAGGGCCAGACGGCCCGTTCCGGCAGCTCCATCCGCATCGGTTTTGAAGGCGGCCAGATGCCGCTCATCCGCCGCATGCCCAAGCGTGGTTTCAACAATGCGCGGTTTACCACAAGATACAATGGCGTGAACGTGGCCGACCTGAACAAATTTGACGACGGCGCCCGCGTGGACGAAATTGCGTTGAGCGCAGTGGGCTTGTCCAACGGCAAGTCCGCCGGCATTAAGATTCTCGGCACGGGCGAACTGACCAAAAAGCTGACCGTCATTGCGAGTGCGTTCAGCGCATCCGCCAAGGCGAAGATCGAGGCCAAAGGCGGCACCTGCGAAGTGGTGAGCCGCAAACCGGTGGAATCGGCGAAGGCCTGATGCCGGACTGATTCATGTTTCGCTCCATTTTCAACACGTTTGCCAACTGCTTCAAAATCCCGGAGCTAAAGTCCCGCATTCTGTTCACGCTTGGCGTGCTGGCGGTGGTCCGGTTGACCGCATGGATTCGCATTCCGGATTTGAATGGGACGGCGCTTCAGAATTATTTTGCCACCCATTCACAGGGCGGCGGGATGCTGGGAATGTATAACACCTTTGCCGGCGGTGCGATGGAACGTTGCGCCGTGGGCGCGCTGGGCATCATGCCTTACATCAGCGCGACGATCATCATCCAACTGCTGACGGCGGTCTGGCCAAAATTGAGCAAGCTGGCGCGTGAAGAGGGCGGCCGCTCAAAAATCATCCAATACGGACGTTACCTGACCGTGTTGCTGTGTCTGGGGCAGGGGTTGTTCTTCGCGTTTGGCTGGGAAAATCCCCAAAAGTTGTTTCCGGGCATCCAGGACCAGCTGGTTTTGGACATCAACCACATCTGGTGGTATCGCATCCAGACCGTGCTGATCATGACAACGGCCACGATGCTGCTCATGTGGCTGGGCGAGCAGATCACGGAACGGGGCATTGGCAATGGCATATCGCTGGTCATCACCATTGGCATTTTGGCGCGGCTCCCGCAGGCAGTAAGAGGTGCCAAGGACATGTTTTTTCCTGCTGGCGGAGGGGAGAATCATGCTAATTTTGGAATTTTTATCGTGATGGTGTTGTTGCTCGTTGGTGTGGTGGCAGGGGTCATCGCGGTCACACAGGCACAACGCAAAATCCCGGTGCAATATGCGCAGCGCGCCGTCGGCCGTAAAATGTATGCGGGCGGAACCTCGTTCATGCCGCTCAAGGTGAATTATGCCGGTGTCATGCCGATCATTTTCGCGCAATCCATTTTGATGTTTCCACAGCCGATTTTTCTGGGGCTGGGGAATTTTTTCAGCCAACCATTTTTGAAAACCCTTTTCAACGGCATTGCGACGGAGCTTAATCCGGGTTCCGTCACGTACCTGGCCTTTTATTCGCTGATGATTTTATTCTTCTCGTATTTTTGGGTGGCGACGCAGTTCAATGAAATTCAGATCGCCGACGATTTGAAGAAGAACGGTGGCTACATCCCCGGCGTGCGTCCGGGGCAGGGCACGAGTGATTATTTGCACAAGGCAATGAGCCGGATCACGCTGGCGGGCGCGATTTTTCTGACCATCATTGCGACGATTCCGATCATCCTGTCCCGACAGATGAATATTCCGCAGCCCGTGGCGCAGTTTTTTGGCGGCACGAGCGTGCTGATTGCCGTCGGTGTCTTGCTGGACACGATGCGCCAGATTGAATCGCATCTGATGATGCGCCACTACGACGGCTTTCTGAAAAAAGGACGTCTGCGTGGACGATTCTAGGCCACGTTTGTGGGCAAGATCATACTCAAGAACAGGGTGGATTTGGAAGCGATGCGTCTGGCGGGCGCGGTGGCGGGGAATGTGTTGGACGACATTATTAAGTTCGTCAAGCCGGGCCTGACAACGCGGCAGATGGACGAATTCGCGGCGGAACGGATCAAAGTTTATGGCGGGAAGAGTGCGTTTCTGGGTTACCGCAATTATCCGTGCCACACCTGCATTTCGGTGAACGAAGAAGTCGTTCACGGACTGGCGAACGACCGGGAACTGCGGTTCGGCGACCTCGTCAGCGTGGATGTGGGCGTGAATTACAAGGGTTTTATCGGCGACAACGCGCGGACGGTGGCGGTAGGCGGCTGCGGGGTTTTGGCGCAGCGGTTGTTGGACGTGACGGAGCAGTCGCTTTATCTCGGCATTGCGGCTGCGGTTCCGGGTAACCGCGTAACGGACATTTCACGGGCGGTTCAGGACTATGTCGAAGGCAACGGGTTCAGCGTTGTGCGGGAATTTGTCGGACACGGCGTCGGACGCTCGATGCATGAAGAGCCGCAGATTCCAAATTTTGTTGACCGGAAGATGGATCAAAAGCTGCGGGCGGGCATGACGCTGGCGATTGAGCCGATGGTCAACGCGGGTCTGGCGGATGTAAAAATTTTGAAAGACGGCTGGACAGTGGTCACGCGGGATGGTTCAATATCAGCCCATTTTGAGCATACGGTGCTGGTCACCGAAAGCGAACCGGAGATTTTGACATGGCCGACGCCTTCCAAGTAGAAGGCTGCGTGACAGAGGGTTTGCCGAACGGCACCTGGCGCGTGGAACTGGCAAACGGCCACCGGCTGACGGCGTTCGTCGCGGGAAAAGCGAAGAAAAATTTTGCCGGGTTGAAAACCGGTGAAAAAATAAAATTGCAACTGACGCCTTACGATTTGTCCGTGGGGCGGATTTTGCCGGAAACAAAAATTTAAGCATGAAAGTCAGAGCGTCGGTAAAAAAACTGTGTGAGCATTGCAAGATCGTAAAGCGCAAGGGCGTTATTCGCGTCATCTGCTCGAACAAACGTCACAAACAACGTCAGGGTTGATCTAAATTTATGGCACGTATCATTGGTGTTGAAGTTCCGCCGAACAAGCGCATAGACATTGCGCTGCGCTACATCTACGGCATCGGCCCCGTCAACGCGAAGGCCGTTTTGGAGCGCGCAAACATTGATCCCGCCATCCGCGCGAAGGATTTGACTGAGCAGCAGCTGTCCCAGATCGTGCACGCGATCCAGGAGGGCAAGTATGTGATCGAAGGCGATCTGCGCCGCGAGCTCGGCATGAATCTCAAGCGCCTGCAGGGCATCAAGTGCTACCGCGGTGTCCGGCACATGCGCAGCCTCCCGGTGCGCGGTCAACGCACCCAAACCAACGCCCGCACCCGCAAAGGTCCGCGCAAAACGGTTGGTGTGCAGCGCAACCCGAATGCCAAGACCGGCATCCACTAAAAATTTGAATTGTTGTTATGGCCGAAGAAATTAAAAAGAAATCCCCCCCGAAAAAGGAAGCGAAGCCCGCAGCCGAAGCTGCGGATAAGGCCGCGCCTCCGGCAACCGCC
>Ga0302320_10005494_pt1 | contig 28377 bp, 24 predicted proteins | sample Bog_T0_3_FD_202130 | JGI IMG/M metagenome (GOLD analysis project Ga0302320, IMG submission 202130) | Peat permafrost microbial communities from Stordalen Mire near Abisko, Sweden - Bog_T0_3 | ecosystem: Environmental > Terrestrial > Soil > Wetlands > Peat | place: Sweden: Abisko, Stordalen Mire...
AGGCAACGCATGGCCACCTGCTGGGGGGTACCATGAGCCGCCACCCATTGCTGCATCTGCAGTTGCTCGGCGGGCAAAAGCTCGATGCAAGAACTCATAACTAAGGATAAAACGAATCACATTATATGTCTAGTTATTTGTTGGACAGTACACTAGCTTGCGCAATAGCTCCGTTACGACAAAATGCTGCCTGAGGGGCAGCATTTTCTTTTGTACTGTCTTCGTTGCCTTCTTGCAGCGACCACGACCTGGAACGCCGGGGAGCGGACCGCGTGTCGCAAAAAAATGGGCGCCCATGCATCGGGCGCCCCGCTCAAAGCTTTGTTGTCCTTTCCTGCATGCAAATCCAGTCCGTCGCTCGCTGTGGAGGCTACTGGCCTCCAGCACCCTGCGGCGAAACGTCTTCGCGGGTCCGGCTCTTGTCGACCTTGGACGTTGTCAGGCTTCCATAGTGAACGGACTCAAGAGCATGCACATGGTCATGCTCGTTGAACCGCAGAGAGACAGTTTTGCCTCCATCGCCCGTTGGGCTGACTACGAACAGGATGGTTTGCCCCGTCGACTGGGCCTGCAGTGACAGGAAATTCGTGTTCGCGTTGCGCTCAACGATGTACTCGCCGGCGGGAAGGCTCTTTCCTGCGGCGACGAAGCTGAAGGGGATCTTGACGCGGGTGGTCTCGGCGCGGGCGGTTTGAATGGTGAGGGCTGCGACGGCCAGGGCTGCGGTCGCCAGAACGATGCTACGGAAGTTGGTCTGCATTGTTGTTTCCTCCTGCCTACGAAAACAACCTTAGCCGGGGTCAAAAATAAAGTCGTCAAGTTCCCGTCTAGAAACTGTCAAACTTTCTTCCCCATCCCTTTTCGTATTTCTAGCGGCGGCAAATCCCGCCTGCAGTCCCTGAGATGGTGTAGACCTGGAATTCAGGGGTTTCCCGCCCTTTCCGCAGGAAAAAGCGGAAAGGATGGGGCACGGAAGTCTATAGCAAAAGCAAGAACGCCTTAGTAGACTTCGGCCGTTTCATCTTCGCGCGTCCCAGCTTCCAGAACGCGCGCCGCCCGCTCCAGGTCTCCCGCGGCTTCGTAGTGCATCGACCGTTCCCGTGCCACATTTGCCTCCTGGCCGGCAAACAGCTCACCCAGCCGGTCCGCGACCCGCATATGCCGGCGATGGCGCCGCGCCGCAGCCTGGCGCTGGTAGAGCACCTCGCGATAGAGCCCGTGACCGAAGACGTAAAAGGCCGACCGCAAACCGCCGGGTAGTTCGTCCTCTCCGGCGCGCACCACAAAATGCAGACGGCGCGCCAGTGCGTCGCAGGCTTCCTCGGTCTCCAGCGGGTCTTTGTCCAGCGCCGCCGCCACCGCCCAGGCGGGAAAAGCCACGCTCATCAGGCTCCCGGCCTCCAAAAGTCGCTGCTCCTCTTCGCTCAGGCGTTCGATCTCCAACTCGATCATCCGCACCAAGGGGTCGGGCACGCCGGCTTCCATCTCCGGGAAGGGTGCGCACTGTTCCCAGCGCGCAACTCCTTCGATGCACCGGGAGACCAGCACACCGAGGGCAATGAGGTGTTCGACGACGGCGATGACGAAGAGTGGATTGCCTTCGGAACGCTGGAACACGAAGTCGGCCATGTCCGACGGGAGATCCGCCTGCCCCAACTCCCGTGCCACGAGTTCCTGCACGGCGGCTCGTTTGAATGGCTCCAAGAGGATCTCCGCGCAGAGTCTGCGCAACATCAAGTCGTTCTTCAACTGCTTCCAGAGTTCCTCGCCGGACCCATGCTGCGGCGTACAGGTGGCGAGCACCAGGAGACGGGTTTTGGAGCGCTGCCGGGCCAGAGCGGAGATCAATTGAATCGTCGACGCATCCGCCCAATGCAGGTCTTCAAAGAGCAGAATGAGGGGCTTTTCCTCGGCGAGTGCGTCCAGGGCAGAGCAGAGGTCGCCCAGGGTGCGGTCCGCGGTCACCGGCCTTGGATTGCTGTCCGGGTCCAAGCCTCGGCCGTTGTGCACCCAGGCCGGAGCGAGGCGTTCAAGAACCCGGCAAGCGGCCTCTCCGTCCTCCCCTGCACACAGGGAGCGCAGGGCCTCGAGCACAGGGTAGTATTCCTCTGTCCGTCCGATCCCTTGCAGGCACTGGCCACGCCCCACGCTTGCCGGCGTCGAGCCGGTCAGCTCCCGGCAGAACGCGTCCACCACGCTGGTCTTGCCGATGCCTGCCTCTCCGCTCACAAAAACCACTTGCCGCTCGCCGCGCCGAGCCAATTGAAAGTGCTGCTCCAAGCGGGCCAGCTCCGCACCGCGGCCGATGATCGGCGCCGCGGACACCGGTTCAGAGTGCCGCCGATTGGCCGATCCAGGCTCCGTCTGGGCCTTTTCCGTCACCTGGGCAACAAAGCGATAGCCGCGCTTGGGCAGAGTTTGAATAAACCGGGGCTGGCCCGGGTCGTCGCCGAGGACCTTGCGCAACTCCAGCATGTAGGTCCGCAGGACCTGCGGCTGCACGTAAGTCTCCGGCCAAACCGCATCCAGCAACTCGTCGTGGGTAATCAGGCGCCCTGGATTTTCCACCAGGTAGCGGAGGACAGCGAAGGGCTTGGGCGCCAGATCAACGGGCGCACCGCTCCGCAGTAGACACTGGTTCGCTGTGTCCAACCCGAAACACTCAAACGACTTCATCCCAACCGACCTCCGGGCCAACCGACGTCCGGACCAACCGACGTCCGGGAAAGACGAGTGCACCGTGCGCTCTACATGAGCAATTGGCCTGCCATTGCAATCCTCGCCACCATGAGCCCATATCCCTAAGGAATCGAGCGTTTGGGTCGAGTGCCGGCATTTCCGGCGGCTCTTCCCGGCAGGGCCCATCGTCCGCTTTCGAACACTTCTGTTCATCGGCGCACAAATTGACGCGCCCGTGTCTCGGAATGCAAATGACGATACGCCCAAGCGGAGTGCTTTGTTCCCCGGCGGCTATCGGTCATGGTGTTGGACCCGGGATATCGCAAATTGGGCTGGCTGGCCGTGTGAAAAATCGGCCAAATCGTCCCGCGGCGGGCTGCGGGCTTCCGAAACTTACAGGAAGGGCGCTTTTGTTGCGGAACCAATCTGCTCGAACTTCTGGCGTCGAGGGCCCTCGACGCCAGATTGCAAGTTCCTTGCGGCTTTCATCCGAATGCGGGTGCTACAAGTGAGGTCGCTAACGAGCCCCCATTGCGGCTAACTTTGCTTTCAAGTCCGGCTCCTTGCTTGCATCCGGGAGATAAAGCGATGCAGCAGAGATAATTTTGATCTGCAGAGTTGGAGTGAGATGGGTCATATTGAATTGGTCGGTTGTAATGGACTCATGCGCCAAGCGCCGTTCAAGCAGACCTTCCGCTTTTGCTTCGCCCACGTATGATGCAACCAGTTTTACCACAGCTGCAAAACTTGCACTGGACATTTCCGTTTCCTTTTCTCTGAATGGTTCCCCTGGGCTCTACCCATGAGCCATGCGCGGGTTCGCGAGTGGCTGGCGGGAATCCAAGATGGATACCCGCTGGAGCCCAACGCGACATTGTGAGTGGTCGTCCGAACTGAATGCTAGGCGGATACCCTGCCGGAGCCGAACACAAGCCGCTCCAAAGCATTCGCAGTCGAACGCATGTCATCGGCATGTGCGCTTAATTCGTCGCAGATCAGGCTAATCGTCTCACTATCCTGGACGCCCGAGCCGCTAGGATCGCCAATTTTCCTAATGCTGCTTGCAAGCAACGTGGCTCCAGGAGTCAAGGTCAAGGACAATTTGTTGAGCGGGACAATCATGCTTCGTGCAACGGAGTAAGCCATGAACGCGGCGAGAAGTAGCGCGAGAGCGGAGAGGAGCAGCGCGTCGGTTCGACGCCGTTCGTAGTAATTCACCCGCAGTTGCAGCAGGTTATTGAGATTTCGCACTCCCGTGTCCCAGAAAAGGAAGGAGTCTGCCTGTGCTTTCTGCGTCAAAGCGCTGTACTGCTCATAGGTCACAGGCGGGTGCTCGGCCGTGGAGATTTGCTTGGTTGAGGCCACCAGCTTGGAATTGCTCTCAGACCACTGCTGGAAGACGCTTGGAATCTCTTTCTGAAATGCGTCGACCGCTGGATGAAACTGGTTCTGGTTTTCGTGGAGTGCGGTCTGCGTGTCGCCAGTCGACTGGTCGATGTCCATCGACTGCAACAGGGCTGCGTGGGTGGCCAGGGCTGCCCGGTCGGCGATGGTGAACGACCCATGGGAATATGCATCCCGCGCCGCCGCATTCATCCGTGCCAGGCGAAGCTGGTTCTGGGGCAGGGTATTGAGCGTGTTCACAACGAAGTGATAGGTGTCCAGTTCGGGATCGAGAATCAGCTCCGAGGTATCGCCGAGGTGGGTAATCATGGTTGCCACGATGTCCAGGGCATTGTTGTATTGTGCATCCAGCTTGGGGTCGGGAACTCCCTTCGCAGCGGCGAGCCCAGTGGCGATGCCTTCCCAGCTTTGGCCGAGGTTGGCGGCACTATCCTGCTGACGGCCACGCTTCGCAAGCCCTTCCGCGGTGAATTCGAGTGTGGTTCCATACTTTGCGTCGACGGACCTGAGTGCATCCAAATCCCGGCGGACAGCGTCCCCGGCTGCACCGATCTTGGCGCTGCACCCGGCAGCGGTCAAGGGGCAGTCGTGTACAAGACGCTGGTGGTCCGTGATGCCTTTGAGCAGAGCCTCAAGTGGGACCTGATAGGCGTTCCCGGCCATTTCCATGTTCGCGAATCGAATGTTGTCTCCGATGTTTGAGATTACGAAGTAGGACAACACCACAATCGGCAATGAGAAGCATGCCGAAACCAGAAATATCTTTGTGCCGATGCTGAAGTTCTTGCCTGACTTTGCCAACGTACACTCCTTGCATGTGCGCGATTTATTTGACGGCAGGCCTCTATCGGCAGCCCTTTCGTAAAACTTCAGTTGCGCCGAAAACGTTCCCTCTCAATTAATTATGCGCAACGCAATGCGCGGAAAGCGGCAAAAACCGCGTGGCCATTCGGGCAATTTCCCGGCGATCGGCCGGCGCAGTCGAAATCCCTGCTCGCAGCTGAGGCAAGACACCGTGCCCGTGTTGCCCGTGCGGCGAAAAGCGGTCCTCGCCCCCCTTCCGGGCGAGCGATCGCCGACATTTCTCCGGAGTGGACGCGGCCGTCGCAAGAGGGTGGTGTCTTAAGGTTTTCAGACGCCACCTCGCAGAGCGGCGCCTGCCTAATTCCGTTTAGACTGCTGGCTCAGCGGGGCATTTTTGAGAGGGAACGCTCGGAGGCGAACACGCCAAGGCGCGGAGGGCAGCGATGGCTAGACTTTCAACAATCCACGGAACCCCCTGCCGCTATAGAAGCAGGGCGAGGTGTTGTGGTAGACGAAGACCGTGTCGAAGCGGCGATCGCCGAAGATGGCGCCGCCGAGTTTGGTGATCGCCTCGGGCGTCTTCAACCAGCTTTGGGTTTTGGTGTCGAAACTCCCAAGTCGCTGCAGCTCTCGATATTGTTCCTCGGTTAGAGGTTCGATGCCCATGTCGGCTGCCATGTCCAGGACGTTGCCCGCCGGATGCAGTCCTTCCTTGTTTCGCTTCTCCTGCCCCTTGCGGTCGTAGCAGACAGCTTTGCGGGCTTTGGGGGTCTCTGGCGAACAGTCGCAGAAGATGTATTGGCCAGTGGCTTGCTCGTATCCAATCACGTCCGGTTCGCCGCCGGTCGCTTCCATCTCTTGCAGGGACCGCAACGCTCGCGGATGGGCTTTAAGCCGGGCCTCCACGGCCTCCCATTCAAGATCGGGATGGCGGTTCATGTGCTTCGCAAAACGGGCTTGCAATGTCTTGAGGAGTTCCGCACATTGGGTCTTGGAAAGGGTTTTGTCCGCCATGTTCTTCCTGTTGAGTCCGATAAGGATTTCAAGCGTTTCGCACGCGCGGTTAGCGGGAACGCAAGGCCGGGCGCGATTGAGACCGGTCCCCGCAGCGGAACGCCCGAAACACTGCGAGGGTACGTCACATTGCGCGGGTTTTGCAATAGCCATGTGGGCAATGGCCTGAAGCGGTGCTGCGTGCTGCCGGTCCTAGCCCGCTACGGTCACCTTTCCGGGTTGGTTGCTGTCGACGGCAAGAAGGCTGGCTGGAAGCTCTTTTGAGTCGTGGCGGCGAGCGGGTTGATTCGGTCCGATTTATGCACTCTTTCCTCGACGCCCGCGCCGAGCGCCTTGCGTTACCCTAAGACCCTATGGGCCGCATCCGCATCCTCTCCGACCAGGTTGCCAACCAGATCGCTGCCGGCGAAGTGGTGGACCGGCCGGCGTCGGTGGTGAAGGAGCTGTTGGAAAATGCTCTGGATGCGGGCGCCAGCCGCATTCGTGTCGAGGTGGAAGCCGGCGGACGGAAGCTGATCCGCGTGGCCGACAACGGACATGGGATGAACCGCGACGACGCGCTGCTGGCCTTCGAACGCCACGCCACCTCCAAGCTGCGTACCGCCGACGATTTGCTCTCCATTGCGACATTGGGGTTTCGCGGCGAAGCACTGCCCTCCATTGCCTCGGTGGCGCGGGTCACCCTGGATACCTTTCCCGGGAAGCCGGAAGGCGCTTCCTCCAGCGAAGGGGTGTTGGGCACGCACCTGGAGATCGCAGGCGGCAGGATTCTGCATGTGGACGACGCGGCTTTGCCGCAGGGAACCACCATCGCCGTCGCCGACCTGTTCTTCAATACGCCGGCGCGGCGCAAGTTTCTGCGCGCAGAGAGCACGGAGTTGGCGCATGTGACGGCGCTGGTGACGCATTATGCCCTCGTGCATCCGGAGAAGCATTTCGAGCTGCTTTCGGCTACGCATACCATTGTGAATGCGCCGCCCGTCGCGAGGATTGCGGAGCGCATTTACCAAATCTTCGGCAAGGACACGCTGGCGCAATTGCTACCGGTGGCCGCCGAGCTACCCTTGGCCCGCGCTGGCATCCCCGAGCCTCCGCCCTGGAAACGCGATCCGGAAGAGCCCACCCGCGATCCGGGAAGCCTGCGCTTGACCGGTTTCTATTCCAAGCCGGAGTTGCAGAAGCTTAACCGAAACTCCATCTACATTTTTGTCAACAAGAGGCTTATCCGCGACCGCTTGTTGATTCACGCCATCGTGGAGGCCTACCGGAATGTGATTCCTCCCACCAGCTTCCCGGTCGTGCTGCTGTTCCTGGACATGCCTCCCGAAGAGGTGGACGTGAATGTGCATCCGGCTAAGACGGAGGTCCGATTTCGCCAGCAGAGCTTGATCCACGACTTTGTCCGTGACAGCCTGCGGACAGCGCTGATCCAGTCGCGGCCAGCCGCCGCGTTTCTGGCGGCTCTGGGTTCTTCGCCCGCGGCCAGCCCGTCGCTGATGCCGCCACCGGGCTCCCCGCTGCCAGGAGCCCCGCTCCCCGACGACTCCGACCCACAGACGCGGGAGAGCGCGGCGGCACAGGCGGCGCCTTTCAGGTTGACGCCACGACCGGCGACGCCGGTGCCGGGGCGGCTGGCTTTCGATGGCGGAGGATTCAACGAAAGCGCCTCTTGTGGATCTTGGGCCGGACAACAGGCCTGGGGGGAGGCAGCGGCGGCGCTGTTCACGCCGCCCGACCTTTCCCTCGCGGATGCCAGTTCCCATCCTTTGAGCGACGGCCTTGATCGGGAGGCCGCGAGCGCGGCGGTGGCCACCGCCCAGATCGAAGCCGAGCAGGCTGCTTCCACTCTCAACCATCTGGGCTCGCTCCGTCCCCTGGGGCAGCTGCGGGAGTCGTTCATTCTGGCGGTTGGCGAAGACGGTTTATGGATTGTCGACCAGCATGTGGCTCACGAGCGGGTGCTTTTTGAAAAAATTTTAACGGATCGGCAGGTCGAAAAAGTGCAGCGGCAGAGGTTACTAATGCCCATGCTGGTGGAACTGAAGCCATCGCAGATGGTGGTGTTCGCGCGCATCGCCGAAGAGCTGGAACGGAACGGTTTTGATGTAGAACCCTTTGGCCCACAGACACTTGCGGTGAAGGCAGCGCCCGTGGGGCTGGAGGGGACCTCGTTGGAGAAGATGTTAGCCCAGGTCATCGATCAATCGAGCTCGGGCGCGGAGGAAGGGGTTTCGAATGAGGATCTTACGGCGCTGAGGACGCGTATCGCGGCTTCCATCGCCTGTCATGCCGCCATCAAGGTCAATACAGCGCTTGACCCGGCACGAATGGAGTGGTTACTGTTGGAACTGGCAAAAACGAAGCACCCAACGAGTTGCCCGCATGGACGTCCAATAGCTTTGCTGTATTCTTGGAAGGAGATCCAGCGGGCCTTCCATCGCATCTAGAACATAGGTACATCCGGAAGGTGGCTGCCCTCCCTCTCAGGGGTGGGGGCGGTTCGGCGGTATCGCCAGCCTGGAAGTGAGGTTTTTCTTTGACAGCAGAGCAATTGCAAGCGTCGCGCGCCGAAAGGATGCGCCAGAACGGACATGGAGCTCTCTCCTTTGAGGACGCCCGTACGTGGATCGAAGAGACAGGTTTGTGTCTTTTCTTGCCGCGGCGGCAGTTTTCTTCCTCGATTGCGCCTTCTTTTGTTGAGGCCGTGGCCGGCCATCAAGATGCCAACCCCGACCCCCGCCATGTTGCTCTGGCAGAAGAGCTTCTGGTTCGGCTTGAGCGGGACGACGTGGCCGTTCGCCTGAACCTTCTGGGCCAGCCGGGCGAGCAGCCGGATTTTGTGGTGGCCAGCTGGGTTTTGCCCTACGTCTATGCACTCCGCGGAGATCGCGACTGGCGTCGCATTCCTCAATTGACGGGCTCTCGCCAGGTCTCGCAGCTTGCCGTGCAGGCTTACAAACAAGTGGAAGTCAACGATGCCACCATCTCTGAGCTGAAGCAGGCGCTGGGCCGGGAGGTTTCCGAGTCGGCCGTTCTGCGGGCGATTACCGAGCTCTGGCAGCAGCTCCGCATTATTCCTGTGATCGAAGCGCCCGGCTCCGCGGCCAAATGGCAGTTGCTTCGCCATCGCTTCCAGAAGGCCATCGCGGAGGGCGCATCCACGTCGCAAGTGACGGCAATTTCGGTGCTTGCCTCCATTTACCTGCAGGCTGTGATCGCCGCCAGCATGGAGGAAGTGGAGATGTTCCTGGCTCCGCTCACGGCGCGGAGCAAGGTCCGCGAAGTGTTGCGCGGACTGGTGGCGACACGCCAAGTGCATACCATTTCGCTGGGCCATGCCCCGCACTACTATGTCGCTGGAACGCTGCCGGAGTTTGCCGTGGCTCCCACCGTTTACTCCAGCTCCTCCATGCCCGCTTCGGCATACTTTCTGCGTTCGCGGGAGCTCGAAGATGAGAGCCCCGAGGTGCAGTCGGCCAAGCCCGTCCTTTCCCCGCAACCCCTGGAAGATGAACCGGTAAGCGCGCCGGAGGTGCAGACGCATGCGCCCCGCCCGGCAGTGGTCCGCAAGCCGGTTTCTGCCGGCGCGAAGCCCGCTACGGCCCGGCCTCATTTCAGCCGTCCAGCCACACCATCGCGTAACCGCAAACCTGCGCAAGCGTCGGCGAGCAGCCGGCCGGCCCGGCGTCCCGCAGGCGAAAATCGCAGCAATGGCGCCCGGCCTCCGGCGTCTCATGCAAACGGTAGCGCTCGACCTGTGGCAGGTTCACGCTGGAAGTCCAATGCTCCGGCCAATGGCAAATCCGCGACCAGCCGGAATGGCGCGCATAACGGCACCGGAAATCACGCGCCCGCCAATGGGAGCCGCAGCAATGGAAATGGAGCGCACGCAGCCAACGGAAATGGCGCTGCGCGTTCGACCAAGCCGGCGACTCCCGGTTGGGGCGCGCATAAGACAAGCGCCAACGGGGCCAAGTCGACCGCCAAGCCTGCAGCCAATGGGCGTAGCGCCAATGCCCCCCGCAACGGGAGCGCCGTCCGGAAAGATGTGCGCGGCAAAGACACGCGCGCCGAGGCCCGGCCATCGCGAAATGGCAGCCGCAAGCCGGCCCTTGCCGCCGGAGCCAAAGCCGGGAACAGCAAGCGTTACGGCTTTACCGCACGGCCCAAGCGGGAGACAAAGAAGCGCGGATGAGCGAGGAAGAATGCCTCTTGCACGCCGTTTCTCCCGTGCAGAAGCTGATTGTCGCGATTGACGGTCCCTCCGGTGCGGGCAAAAGCACCATCGCCCGGCATTTGGCGCGGCATTTCGGGTTGCTGAACCTGGAGACCGGAGCCATGTACCGCGCTTTCGCTTTGAAGGCGCTCCGCGCCCATCTGCCTTTGGATGACCGCGAAAGCATGGAAAGGCTGGCGGTGGAGACCACCATTCGCCTGGAACCCGGAGACCAGGGGAACCGTGTTCTGCTCGATGACGAGGAAGTGACCGGGCTGCTGCGCAATCAGACAGTGACCGATGCTGCCTCCAAGGTGAGCGTCTTTCCCGCCATCCGTGGCTGGATGGTGCGCCTGCAGCAACAACTCGGCGCCGGCGGCGGGGTGGTGATGGAAGGCCGGGACATCGGCACAGTGGTTTTTCCCCATGCCGACGTGAAGATCTTCCTCGACGCGGCTCCTGAAGTTCGCGGACTCCGCCGGTTCGATCAACTCGGCCCCAGCCCCGCCGTTCAGCCGGAAGAGGTGATTCGCGATCTCCGCGCCCGCGACGAGCGGGATCGCAACCGCGCCGATTCGCCCTTGAAGCCCGCTTTGGACGCTATTCTCCTGGATTCGACGCATATGACCCTGGAGCAGGCGGTGGCGGCGGCGGAGTCTATTGTCTCCGCCAAGCTGGCCTCATCGGATCGCGCGCAATAGGCGGATTCCAGCCGCGCCAGCGAGCCATCTCGCTTCAGGGCATATTCCCAGCGACGAAATGCTATAGGCTCGTAGATGTATGGAAATCACCTGCACACGTTGCCACCAGGCGATCCTGGCCGAAAGCTGCTACTGCCCGACCTGCGGGTTGCCGCAACTGTTGTATGCGGCGGACGTCGTTCCGGGCCAGGCGCTGCCGGAGCGGTCGAACGAGCCGATGCGGGATGCCAGCACCGTGGATTGGAAGCGAGCCATCCGCTCCGTGCTGGTTTTGGCGGTTCCCGCCGGGCTGCTGTGCTCCCTCTTTTCACCGGTCAGTCTCTTCGGTTTGCTGTGGATGTCGGTGGCTGCCGCTTGGGCCGTGAATCTCTATCTGCGCAGCCAGCGTCCCGCATGGATCACCGTCGGGGCCGGCGCGCGGATTGGTCTTGTGACGGGCTTGCTAGGCGGTTGGATGGCGGCGGCCGCCTCCGGGCTCACGCTGTTTGTGATGCGGTATATCCTGCACCAGGGCAAAGAACTCGACGATACCTGGGAGACGATCATCACCGACCAGGTGGCCCGGCAGTGGACGGCTGCGGGAATCGATGCGCAGACCATCATCCTGTATAAATCGTGGCTTCTTTCGCCGGAGGGGCGAGCCGGGTCGATGCTGAGCGCGATTGGTCTCCTGGTGCTTGCACTTGTCTTCTTTGCTGTGGGCGGCGGGGCGGTGGGAGCCAGGCTGCAGGCTCGTGCCCGGCGATCGACTTAGGGCAGTTTCCGAATCGGTGTAGACGTGGAATTCATGGGCTTCCCACCTATTCCGCAGAAAGAAACGGAATGGATGATTGGGGCACGGAGGTCTACAGCAGGAAGAAGAATGCCTTAGCCGCTCGCCGACCGACCGCATCCGCCATTCCAACGCCAGCGAGTCGGCGGGGATTTCGCCCGAATTGTCCACAACTTGCCCGGAATGGCCGCCCCCCCGTATCATCCTGCGTGAGACAACCATGAGCGAAGCCGAAAAGAAACCCAGCCTGCGCGTCAAAGGCCGGTTGATGTCCGCCTCCGAAGTCGAGCGCACCCTGGTGCGCCTGGCTCACGAGATCGTGGAAAAGAGTAACGGCAGCGAAGGCCTGGCGCTGGTCGGAATCAAACGCCGGGGCGTTCCGCTGGCGGAGCGCCTGGGCAAGCTGATCTCCGGCATTGAAAAGCGTCCGGTGGCGACCGGGGTCCTCGACATTCAGTTTTATCGGGACGATCTTTCCACGGCTGACGTGCGTCCCGTGGTGACGCCGGGCGCCATCGGCATCGAAATCGAAGGCCGCGATGTGATCCTGTGCGACGACGTGCTTTACACCGGACGCACGATTCGCGCCGCGCTCGATGCGCTGTTCGACCATGGCCGCCCACGCCGCGTGCAGCTTGCGGTGCTCATCGATCGCGGCCATCGCGAGTTGCCCATCGAGGCCACGTACATTGGCAAGCATGTGCCCACCAGCAGCCGCGAGATTATCGAAGTGAAGTTCCGCGAGGTGGATAACGACGAGCAGGTGCTGCTCGTTGAGCGCGTGGACTAAGAAAGAACAGCTTTCAGCTCTTAGCTTCCAGCTTCCAGCTAGATGCTAGAGGCTGGCAGCTAGAAGCCGAAGACAAATGACCCTCGCTGTAACACCGACTCGCCGAACGCTGCACTTGCCTACCGCGCCTGCTTCACTGTTTCCCTTCAACCGCGGATCGCTGCTCTCCGCTTCCGACCTGAGTCTGGAAGAGATTGGGCGCCTGCTTGCCCGGGCCACCGCTCTTGAAGACCAGGACCCCCTGACTCGTGAGCGCATTCTGGCCAAACGCAGGGTCGCGCTGCTTTTTTACGAGTCGTCGACCCGCACGCGCACCAGCTTTGAGCTGGCTGCCAAGGCACTGGGCGCGGACACCACGCTGGTCTCCAGCCTGTCTTCCAGCATTGAAAAAGGCGAGACGCTCAAGGACACCGGGCTGACGCTGCGAGCGCTGGGCGCCGAAGCCATCATCCTGCGGCACAACTCCTCTGGAGCGCCATGGTTACTTGAAGCTGAAACTCGCTTACCCGTACTCAATGCCGGGGATGGCATGCACGAGCATCCGACGCAGGCTCTGCTTGACCTGCGCACCCTGCTGGCGCATCTTCGTCCCGGCGTCGAAGCACTGACGGCCGAGACGCTGGCCGGCATCACCGTCACGATTGTGGGGGACATTCTGCATAGCCGCGTGGCCCGCTCCAACATGCAGTTGCTTCCACGGCTGGGCGCACGGATTCTGGTATGCGGTCCCAAAGAACTGTTGCCGGAAGTCGCTGCGCAGGCTGGCCCCGGCATCACCATCGAACGCAACTTCGAGGCCGCGTTGCGCCAATCCCAGGCGGTGATGATGCTGCGCATCCAGGCGGAACGGCTGGCTGGCCTGCAACTCGACCTGGAGCAGTACAAGGCCAACTACCAGCTGACCGGGCAACGCCTGGCCACGCAGGCGCCAGAGGCCATTGTGTTGCATCCCGGCCCCATCATTCGCGGGCTCGAAGTAACGGCAGGCGTGGCCGATGGACCCCAGTCTGTGATTCTGGAGCAAGTGAAGAATGGGGTGGCCGTCCGCATGGCGGTCGTGGAACGGGCGCTGGGCGCTGGAAGCAAGCAGGGAGGACGCGCATGACGGCGCTGGTGATTCGTGGCGGCCATCTGATCGATCCGGCTGCCGGCGTGGATGGGTTGAAGGATATTCTGCTCAAGGACGGCCGCGTTGCCGAGATCGCCGGACCGGGCAAACTGAAGTTGGCCAACGGAGCCGAAGTGCTGGACGCAACCGGGCTCACGGTGGCGCCTGGATTGGTGGATATTCACGTTCACCTGCGCGAGCCGGGGCAGGGGTATAAGGAAACAATCGCCACGGGGACCGCGGCTGCCGCTGCCGGCGGCTTTACTTCTGTGGCGGCCATGCCCAATACGCGGCCGGTCAACGACTCTGCGGAGATTACGCGCTGGATGCAGTCTCCGGAACGGGGCGCTTCGATTCGGGTATTTCCGATCGCCGCCGCTACGCGCGGTTCGAAGGGCGAGACGCTGAACGACTACGCGGCACTCAAGTCGGCCGGCGCGGTGGCCGTGACCGATGACGGCTTGCCCATCCTCAAAGACAACATCATGCGCGAGACCCTGGTGGCCGCGGCCCGGGTGGGCTTGAGCGTCATCCAGCATGCGGAAGATACGCGGCTCACGCAGGGCGCCAGCATGAATGCTGGGCCGATGGCGTTCAAGCTTGGCCTGCGTGGCATGCCCACGGAGGCGGAGTCGGGCCTGGTCGAGCGGGATATCCGCCTGGTGACCGAGTTGCGCGACAACCGCGTGCACCTGCATGTGGCGCATACGTCCACAGCCGCGGCCCTTGCCGCTGTGCGCCAGGCTCGGCGCAGCGGCTTGCGGGTGACCTGCGAAGTGGCGCCGCATCACTTCCTGCTGACGGAAGAGCATGTGGGCTGCTACAACACGAACGCCAAAATGAACCCGCCACTGCGTTCAGCGGCCGATCGCGACACCATGGTCGAAGCCATTTTGGACGGGGTTGTGGATGCGATTGCGACCGATCACGCCCCCCACGCCATTCACGAGAAGGAAGTGGAATTCGAGCATGCCCCTAACGGCATTACCGGCCTGGAAACGGCGCTTGGACTGAGCCTGCGCTGGCTGCACAAGGAGTGGAAGCTGCCGATGGGGCGTGTCCTCAGCCTGCTCAGCGCCCAGCCCGCCGCGCTGCTCGGCTTGAAAGGGCGAGGCACGCTGGCCGTGGGCAGCTTTGCTGATGTGGTGGTCTTCGACCCCAAGGCGGAATGGACGTTCAATGCGCGCGAGACCAAATCCAAGTCACGCAACACGCCATTCGACGGCTGGACCATGCAAGGAAAGGTCCGCTGGACCATCAGCGAAGGGCGAGTCGCGTATAGCAGTCCATCTTGACCGCATATTTATATCCGGGTAGTATTATTTTACCCGGATATAAATGGGTCGAGGTGCTGCTTTGCTGCCCGCAACAATCTCCAAATCGTATATTGCTTTTGAGGGGAGCCGGACCATCGCCTCTGGCGATCTGAGCTCCGTTGTGTTCAAGGCGTCCGCAGCTTCGCTCGCGGACCCGTCGCTTCCCGTTCTCATCTTCGACGGCGTGACCAGCCAGCTAATCGAGGTGAATCTGCACGGAAAGCCGGAAGATCTTCGGGGTCGGATCGAGCAGATCGAGAGCTCCATGCAGCCCATTGAGGAGCCGGAAGCGCCACACCAGGCCATGCGGGGGCCGGGACGCCCCAAGCTGGGCGTTGTGGCCCGCGAGGTCACCTTGCTGCCGCGCCACTGGGACTGGCTGGCCACGCAGCCTGGAGGAGCTTCGGTGGCCTTGCGCAAGCTGGTGGAAGAGGCGCGGCGAGCCAACCAGGGCCAAGACCGGTTGCGTGCCGCGCAAGAAGCGGCGTACCGCTTCATGACTGCCATGGCAGGCAACGAGCCGGGCTTTGAAGAAGCCTCAAGAGCCCTTTTTGCGGGGGCCAGAAGCCGCTTCGAGCGTTTTGTCGAACCCTGGCCAACCGACGTGGCAGCCCATGCCCGGAGGCTCGCCGAGAAGGTGTGGGTGGGCTAAGCAGGGAACCTGCGGCCACCCCTTGCCGCGAAGCGCGGGGGATGCCTATTCTTGTTCAACACGTGCAAGGCGCATTCCCCATCGCGCCAGCGGCGGGGCATGAGCGAGAGGTTGGAAAGCCAATGAACAAGCGAGAGTTCTTGAAAGCATCCGGAGCTGTAGTTGCCGGGAGCATGCTGGCGCGCGTGGTGTCGGCGCAGGACACCACGCCGCGCGAAAACTGGGCCGGCAATCTCACGTACAGCACGGACCATCTCTACACGCCGGAGACGCTGGAAGACGTGCGCAAGGTGGTGAAAAGCAGTCCCAGCTTGCGCGCGCTGGGTACGCGCCACTCGTTCAATACCATTGCCGACAGTACGCATGCGCAGATTTCCCTCAAGCGCCTTGACCAGATCACGCTCGATGAAAAGGCACGTACGGTCACTGTGGGTGCGGGCGTTGCATATGGCAAGCTCTCTCCGTGGATTGACCAGCGCGGCTATGCGCTGCACAACCTGGCGTCGCTGCCGCACATCTCGGTGGCCGGAGCGATCGCGACGGGTACACACGGTTCCGGCGTCCATAACGGCAATCTGGCCACGGCGGTCGCTGCTTTGGAACTTGTGAAGGCAAACGGCGAAACCGTGACGCTTTCCAGGGAGAAAGACGGGGGGCTCTTCCTGGGTGCGGTGGTGGGCCTGGGTGCGCTGGGCGTTGTCACGAGTGTCACGCTCAATCTTCTGCCCACTTTCAAAGTGGCGCAATCGGTCTACGAGCGGCTGTCGCTCGATCATCTAAAGGACCACTTCCCGGAGATTTTTTCCAGCGGCTACAGCGTGAGTCTGTTTACCGATTGGCAGAATCATGAGGCCAGCCAGGTGTGGATCAAGCGCAAGCTCGCGTCCGGCGACAAGAACCAGTGGCAGCCGGAGTTCTACGGCGCCAAGCTGGCCACGCGCAAGATTCATCCGCTGGCTGGGCACGACGCGGAAAGCTGCACCGAACAGCAGGGCATTCCTGGACCATGGTATGAACGGCTGCCACACTTCCGCATGAATTTCACACCGTCGAGCGGGCGCGAATTGCAGACGGAATATTTCGTACCCCTCGACCGCGGCTATGAGGCCATTCTCGCCGTGGAAAAACTCCGCGACCAGATCACGCCCCACCTCTTCATCACCGAGCTGCGCACCATTGCCGCGGACGAGTTGTGGATGAGCATGGCGTACAAGCGGCCGTCGCTCGCCATTCACTTTACATGGAAGCCGGAGTGGCCGGAGGTGAGCAAAGTTCTGCCCCTGATCGAAGCGCAACTTGAGCCCTTTGCTGCAAGGCCCCATTGGGGCAAGCTGTTCACACTGGCTCCGGAACGGATTGAATCGCGCTACGCGCGCCTTGCTGACTTCAAGTCGCTGGTGAAGAAGTGGGATCCGGAGGGCAAGTTCCGCAATGAGTTTGTGGACCGGAATCTCTATTCAAGTTGAGCGACACAAGCCGGGCCAACTCCATTTCGGCGCGTTATATTTACATATAGCATGGGGCATGCTCGACGCCATCTGACATGATTTGAAGCACCCAGGCATGCTTCAGCGGGGCTGATCGTAGTAGCCGGATCGAATACGGAGGCTTCCTACGCGCTCCGGTGCTGTGAGCTCGATGCGATGAAACGCGCCATCGTGCTTCAACTCGATGGGGTTATACACCAGCCGGTATTGGCTGCGCAGGTCGGCTTCGATCGTCTGCAAGTCTCGATCGATGGCGGGATCTTCGTCCTCCGCGGGGGAGACACGGCCCCCGGTCTGCGAGGCCAGGTCCGCAAGAGTCTTGGGTCCGCTTGAAAACAGGCTTGGGTTTGGCTCGCCGCGAAAGGCGTAGATCGCGGTGTTGGCGCGCTGGCAGATATCCACCACCTCCGGGAGAGACGTGTGGCTCGCGTTGTCTTCGCCGTCGGAGAACAGCAGGATGAAGTTTCCATTGGATGCGGAATTCGTTGTGCCGAAGAGGTTGAAACAGGCGCGAAACACGGTGTCGAAGAGGGCCGTACCGGCCAAAGGATTCTCGCTGCCCGCAACCACTTGCCGGATGCCGGAGGCCAACACGGCCGGATCGTGCGTCCATGATTGTACGATCTTCGAAACATAGCCGAAATCCATCACGAATGCTTCGTCTATCTTGCGGTGGACCAACCTCTGCGCGTACCGGAGAGAGATGGCTCGATTGGCGGCAAGCTGGCTTTGCATGGATTCGCTTGTATCGAGGAGCAGTCCGGCGCGCAACGGATCGTCCTGCATGAGACCAAAGAAGACCATGCGGCGCGGGGGCTTGCCATTGTTGAGGATCTTGAGCTCGCCGAGGCGAAGGTCATCCAACGGAAGGCCGTGCAGGTCTGCCGCATGGAAGGTCAAGCTGACTTCATTGACGGATACCGTCAAATTGTAGGGAGCCGTTGCCTCAGCGGTTGCCTGTGCATTTGCTTGAAGCGGGAGCGTTGCCGCGACCAGCAGGACCACCGCAGACAGGTTGGGCGGGCCGGACATCGAAGGACGCTCCATTCAGAATCGGGTCTTTCCAGCCTCAATGGCCTTCATATTGAACTGCAATTAGGAGTTTACGTCTACTTCTGCACGAAGAACTCTGACATGGAAGGTGCAGTCGCGGCGTTGCCGGGCGGATTCTGCAAGCCGAGCGCTTCCATCACGGTTCGCAGCATGCTCTCGTGCTGGTAGACGGTGGAAGAAGTCTGGGTGTAGCCGGCCAGCACATTCGGTCCCCACAGAACCGGACTCACATGGCCGCCACCATGCGTGGTGTCGCTGGTGGCGGCTTCATCGAATTCCACAATCAGAACTCCGTCGCCCCCACTTTGGAAGGCTGCGCTGGCGGACAAAGGCGTCACGACATTTGTCTGCAACCAGGTGTCGGCTTGTTGCGGTGTGCCGTTGTGCGCATCGTCGTTCACGTCGGGAACAATAAACGAGAAGGCGGGAAGATTGTTGGCGGCGAGATCGGTGGCGAATTGCGAGAACGGGCAGATCACGACGTTTGCTACCGCTGGATTGCTGGCGACGTCGGACAAAAGAGCATATGGATTGTGCCGGATCAGGTAGAGCCCGGTGTTTCCGCCGACGTATCCCTGGGTAATTCCCTCCGCATACACCTTGAACGTCATCCCGGTTGCCAGCATGCGCCGCGCAATGTTGTCCACGGCTTCCACGGTCGTCGAGTTGTCGTCGTTGGTGAGGATCTGGCCGGTCGTCAGCATGAAATAGTTACCGATGGATGGATGCGTATCGGAGTAGTAGTTTGTCGGCAAAGCTCCCTGGGCGATCAGTTGATTGAGATTCGGCCAGACGGATGTAACGCCAACAACCGTGGAGTAGCTGCTGTTTTCCTCCATCACCATCACCACATGCTGGCTTTGCGGCGTCGTGAGTTGAACGACGACGGTGGCCGTGCCGGACTTGGCCGTGTCCTGCGTGCTGGTGGCTGTTACGGTTGCGCTGGTGGCCGCAGCCGGCGCGGTAAAGAGGCCGTTCCCATTGACGGTGCCCGCGCTCGCAGACCACGCGACTGCGGAACTGTAGTTTCCCGTGCCCTGTACCGCGGCGGTGCATTGCGATGTGCCGTTGGGGCTAACGGTCGAGGGCGAGCAAGCGACCGTGACGGACACGATGGTGGAAGAGGCCGCTTGTACCGCGACCGTTGCGGCGCCGGTCTTGGTGGTGTCCTGGGTGCTGGTGGCCGTGACGGTTATGCTGGCCGGCGCAGCAGGTGCGGTCAATAGGCCGTTCACACTGATTGTGCCCGCGCTCGCCGACCACGCGACTGCGGAACTGTAGCTTCCCGTGCCTTGGACTGTTGCGGTGCATTGCGATGTGCCGTTGGGGCTAACGGTCGAGGGCGAGCAGGCGACCGTGACGGACACGATGGTGGAAGAGGCCGCTTGTACCGTGACCGTTGCAGTGCCGGTCTTGGTGGTGTCCTGGGTGCTGGTGGCGGTTACGGTTACACTGCCCGCCGCAGTCGGCGCGGTAAGGAGGCCATTTGCGCTGATTGTTCCGGCGCTTGCAGACCATTCGACTGAGGAACTGTAGCGTCCGGTGCCCTGCACTGTGGCGGTGCATTGCGATGTGCCGTTGGGGCTTACCGTCGAGGGCGTGCAACTCACAGAGACCGACGTGATGGTGGGGGGAACTGCTTGCACCGTCACCGTTGTGGTCCCGAACTTGGTTGCGTCCTGGCTACTGGTGGCCGTCACCGTCACCGGGCCCGCGGCTGCCGGAGCCGTCAAGAGGCCGCTGCTGGTGATCGATCCCGAACTGGCCGACCATGCAACCGAAGAACTAAAATTGCCGGTTCCCTGAACGGCCGCGGCGCACTGGGATGTCGCGTTGACAGCGATTGTCGCCGGCGCGCAACTGGCCGCGACCGAGGTGATCGTTGGGGACGCGGGCGGCGGTTGGGTGGAGGAGGCTCCTCCGCCACCGCACGCGGCCAGCAGGAGCAATCCACACGTCGCGAACGCGGCAAACTGCAGGTTCAGTTGCGAGCGCGCATCGTGGGGCTGAGGCTGCCGAGCTTCCTTCATCGAAACCGCCAGATCGGAATCTTGCCTGCGATCGGTCATCAGGCCGGCGCTTGCCTTCATTCGACGTCGATTTTTCCCGGAAGGTAAGCGAATGGCCGGGAAGACCTTCCCCGCACGAGGCGCATCGGCGATGCGAGAGCTCTATCCTTTGCGCCGGTAGAGAATCTGAAACTCGTATCCTGCATTCGCAGGAAACAGGCTTGCCACGTGGCGAAGCCGCTCCGCCAAAGCCGGTGCGGCCAGCAGCGGATACTCGCGCTCGCGCAGATCGTGATAGTCGAAGTCGACCGCGAGCGACAGCATGTAAACCGCCAGAGAGTCGGAGAAGGTCGACTCATAGTAGGTATTGCGGGAACGTTCGTCGATCAGCTTGCGACCGGCCGGTGCGTCGCCGTCGCGGTTTGAGGCGGGCCGATTTTCCTGGGCGCGACGCCGTGTTTCCCATGCGTCCTGGCTGGTCTCACCGCGGACTTGTGCCTCGGCCTGCGACCAGACCAGCGCGGAAAAGCTCTCCGGGACGCCGGCCGCTTCCACAAAGTTGTGCGCCACATTGATGAAGAACTCGAAGGCCAGGCCAAACCGGTCTTCCACCAGCCGCGCAGACAGAAACACAGCTTCGGTGGACCCGAAGGTTAAATTGCGGTGGCAAACGGCGCGATCGCCCAGGTCCACGGTGTAGGCTGGCGCAATCATCACGTCCCCGGTATCGGCAATGGCGAGCGGAACAAAATAATAGGTGCGCTGCGCAAGCGCGGCGGACAGCGTGGAGGGAACCGCACCGACCAGCTTCTCAAGGTCCACGTCGGAGATGCGCGTCTCGCCCCATGCGCCGAAGTGGATGCCGTTTTCCGCCGTCCGCACCGTCACAAGGGATGCGACCTTCTCCGCGGGCCAAAGCTCGGTTTGTGCGCTCGTAGACATCAGCCTGTATTCTAGACGAAGAGGGGTCGCCGGCATGACCGAATTCGCGCGGACTCGACGCTCCACCGGAAGCAAAGTCCTTGGTTTTCCGCTGGAAGGCTTCGGCCTGTTCACCAGCTTGCTGCTGAGCCTGGCTTCGGCGTTCTTCACATTCTTTGCTTCCACCACCATCGCCATCTTCTCGCTGCTGGGATGGAACATCTTCGGTCACCACACGGTGAACTACGCGGATAGCTACCGGTATGTTGGATTCCCGGCTGGGGTGATTGTGCTGGTTGTGGCGCTTCCGGTTTTCGCCACGCTTTGGTTCCGCGCCAAGCTGAAGAAGTAGGCGTGGTTGCAGCGGTCGGATCGACCAAGCAGAATGCTTGGGCGGCTATCCCCATCGGGAAGGCCGCACTTTTCGTTCGATCTACATTCGGAGCGGTACCTGAAATGGTGTAGTCCCGGGCTTCATGGTGTCCCACCCATTCCTCACAAAAAAGCGGAATGGATGGGGGCACGGAAGTCTACGGCAAAACGGAAACTTGACACCTAGACGCCCGCCTCGCTTAAACGCCCGCGGGCTTGGGGTTCTTGCGGTCGAACTTGGCCAGCTTGATGTTCTTGGCCAGGCCCACCTTGGACAGCAGCCAGATGCCCCAATAGTTGGGGTCCACTTCATACCAGGCTTGGCCGTGCTTGGCTGAAACTGGATGCGCGTGATGGTTGTTGTGCCACCCTTCTCCGCCGCTGAACAGCGCGACCCACCAGTTGTTGCGCGAGTCGTCGCGGGTTTCAAAGCGCCGGCTGCCCCAGAGATGCGTGGCGGAGTTCACCAGCCAGGTGGCGTGCAAGCCGAGCGTCACCCGCAGGAAGGCTCCCCACAGCAGCCACCCCAGCGCATTCACTGGGCCACCAATCATCCAGCCCAGCGCAAGGAGGACGACGCCGCTGGCGACCAGCGGAATCCAGTGGAACTTGCTCATCCACACATGGAAGCGATCGCGGCCCAGGTCGGGGCAATAACGATTGAGGACTTCAGTTTGTGCGTGCAAGGCATTGCCGAACAAAATCCAGCCGGTGTGCGCCCACCAACCGCCCTCGCGGGGCGTGTGCGGATCGCCTTCCTGATCGCTATGTTGGTGGTGAACGCGATGCGTGCCCACCCAGAACATCGGGCCACCCTCCAGCGCCAGAGTGGCGCAGATGGTCATCAGGTATTCGAGCCACTTGGGAACCTGATAGCCGCGATGCGTCAGCAGGCGGTGATAGCACATGCCGATGCCCACGTTGATGGCCACGACGTACATCACCACCATCACGGCCAAGCGCTGCCAGCTGAACATGAACAGGGCAGCGACGGCGCCCAAATGGAATGCGACGACGACGACCAGGGTGAGCCAGTTCAGGCCCTCGCCCACGGTCGCGGCACGCCCCATGTGCACCTCAAGGCGAGCGGGTACAGCATGTGCGGCAGCCGCGGAAGAAGCGGCCTCCGGCGTTTCTGGAACGGGTAACACCAAACCCTCAGTGGTTACAGCAGGCGAAGCAGGCGCGGTCAACACAGAAGCCATTCGATGGAACATCCTCAGCAAGTGGCGACGTGCCCACCCGTATGCCCAATTGTATAGGAAGTTATCCACAGCCTCTCAGGCGGTTTGAGCCGATATTGACCGGATGATATCGAGATGTAAATACCTGAGCAATATTGATCTAATTCCCGATTTGTCTTGCCGTGAGCTTCTCCATGACGGCGGCTTTGCTCTTCCTTCGATTCAAGCATTTGCGGCTAAAACGGCGACGGGTCGAGGCTTCTTTCTAGTTGGATGCAGCTCCACCGTCATCCCCGCCGCTGACAAAGATTTTTTCCGCCTGGCCGCGCAGCACGCGATACAAGGCGAATTGCCGTTGCGTGGCGCCGCGGAGTTCAAAAAGCAGTTCGCCGCGATTGTCGGCCATGGCATCCACGGCATCCACCAGCCGCATGCGCGGCGTCTGGTCCAGATGGGTTCCATCGGTGACGTTCTTCAGCAGCACCAGCACGTTCCCGTAGAGGTCCGGCTGGGCCACGATGGTCACAAACTTCTGCTGCCTGGGCGGACCCCCGGTATGGGCGCTCAACACCAGGGTGGCGCTGGAGCCGTAAGCTAACTCGAAGACCCGAAACTGTTCGGATTCGAGCGGCGCGGGCGCTGCCGGCGGCGCAGGCTTGGATACCCTTTTTGCGGCAGTGGCGTTCCGCCGCGGCGCGGGCTTCGATGGGGGCGGGGTCAACCCCAACGCGGTGCGCGCCATGTCTTCGAGCGTGGACTTCATCTTGGTTTCGTCGTCCGGGTTGGACCACTCATAGGTCCATGGGTGCGACGGACGGCTCCTGGAATCGGAGACCGCTACGGCCTGCTGCACATCCGGGGGGAAACCCTTCAGGCTGGGAGCGACTTCCAGGTCGTCGCTGCTGGCCTTGCCGCGCCTCAACCGCGGGCGGTCCGGATCTGTATTCGAAGAGTCGGAACCGGCGGTCTCGACTGGAGCGCTCTTCTTCGGTTTCTTCAACACCGGCCGGTCCGGATCGTTGTTGGCTGTGCTGGCCGTCTGTGAATCGCTGGAGTCGCCGGCGGGTGACTTCTTGTGGAGCGTGGGCCGGTCAGGATCCGAATCGGTCTGCGCGCTGCCGGTCGCGTCTGGCGAGGTTTTCTTGTGCAGCACCGGCCGATCTGGATCGCTGGACGTGGAGGAATCGTCTTTGTCGTTGGTCTTGCCCTTACCCGGCGCCGTGGTGTCGTCGGCATGATGCTTGCGATGCAGGACCGGCGTATCGCTCGCGGCATCTTCAAAGTCCGCGCCCTCCAGCTTCTTGGGCAGGGGTTTGGGCTTCGCCGAGGGTAAGGGCTTCCAGGCGCCAAAGCCGACCCAGCCTCCATCCGCCTGGCCCGCATTCTTGATGTCGAACAGGCCCACGGGTTTGCCGTCCTGCTGCAACTCGTACTCCACTTCGGGGGTCAGCGCGAGGGGTTCGGGGCGGGCGAGGTAAACGCTGCCATCCTGCAGTTGACCCGCGTCCAGAACAGCGACGGGGATCAGACGGCTTGCGGTCGGCGAGCCGGCGTCGCCGGTCCACTCCAGCACCGCAATCGACCGCAGTGGGGGGGCCTCCTTGGCGTCCTTGGTCACTTTGCCGACGTATTGCGCACACACCGGCGCGGCCAGCAGGCCCGCAGCCACCCATGCGGCCAAGCCCAACGCCGTTCGTGGCATCAACAACCCATCCCTTTTGCGCAATGACATCTGCCGCCCACCTCGGGAATAATCGAACCTGTTGGCCTCAGAAAGCGGCCCGCTATCTACCATACGAGGAACGGCCCATGGAATTGAACCAGAAAGTCCCCGACTTCACCCTGCAGACCGATGAGGACAAGACGACCAGCCTCTCGGCCTACGCCGGCAAGCCCGTAGTCCTCTTCTTTTACCCCAGAGCAGACACGCCCGGCTGCACCATTGAGGCTTGCGGCTTCCGCGACACGTTCACCAAACTGCAAAAGGCGGGAGCGGTGGTGCTTGGCATCTCCCGCGACACGCCCAAGGCGCAGGCCAAGTTTCGCGCCAAGTACGATCTGCCTTACACACTCCTTGCAGATGTAGACGAGGAAGTTTGCAATCTGTTTGGCGTGCTGAAGGAAAAGAACATGTATGGCAAGAAGGTCTGGGGCATTGAACGGACTACCTTCGTCATCGGCCCGGACCAGACGCTGCTTCACATATTCCCCAAAGTGACGGCGGAAGGGCACGCGGAACAAGTGTTGGAACTCCTGAAGGAATGGAACAAGTCGCACAAATAAAGATGTCTGGTGAAGCCGAGGAAGACCGGGGGGACTGGAAGTCGGGGGTTGCGGGAAGGCTGGTGGCTCGCGCCTTTCTGGAAGAACGCGCCGCGTACGTGGCGCCGCGTCTGCTGGGGAAAGTCCTGGCACACCGAATCAGTGGCGCAGTGCTGGCGGGCCGCATTGTCGAGGTCGAGGCTTACCTCGGCCATAACACCGATCCGCCCGACCCGGCGGCCCACGCCCATCGCGGTCCCACGCCGCGGAACGCCGTTCTTTTTGGGCCCGCGGGCCATGCGTATGTCTACGCGATCTATGGCCGGTACTTCTGCGCCAATATCTCCTGCGAAGGGGAGGGCGAGGCCGGTTCCGTGCTGGTGAGAGCGCTTGAACCGCTCTGCGGCATGGAGCAGATGGCCGCGAACCGCGGCCTGGCTTCCAGCACGCTTCCCTCGGGCAAACTTGCGCGCATGCTCACCTCCGGCCCGAGCCGCCTCTGCCATGCCCTGGGAATCACCCGGGCTGCGCACAACGGCCTCGACTTGCTCGATCCTGCCTCGTCGCTGCAATTGCTCGACGATGGCCGTCCACCACCGGAACCGCTCATCACGGCCCGTATTGGCATCCGCCATGCGGCCGATCTTCCCTTGCGCTTCGCCGCTCGCGGCCATGCCTGCGTCTCTGGATCGAAGAAGATGCGGTGATTTGCCTGCAATCTCCCCGTTGATCTTGTCATTCCGTGCCTCGGACACAGCGCGTTTCAAGGCCGGCGGTGTAGTTTCATTCATGAGCGACTCACGCAACAAGCCTGAAGGAACGGACTCCGGCCGCGCTGTTGCGAGTTGTGCAAGCGCTTCCGAAGATCCTGAAAGTGAAAGGCCCATGCAAACCAGGAACGACCGAAGAATCAGGATCTTGCTCGCAGGCTGGTTCCTGCTGTGCGCCGGACTTTTGTGCTGCGCGCAAACCGACAGTGGAAGCCAGAAACTTCCCAAGTCTCCCGCGGCCGCCGGACGATCCATTGAGAATCTGAACTACCGGGGCGGCGATGCCGCCATGCCGCCGTTTGCCGACAGCGTCATCGACATCGATTCGGAGTTTCGCCAGGGACTCTTGCGCGAAGGGCTTGCCTTCCGCGTCATTACCGGGCCGCAATACACGCAGAACACGCTCGCTGCGCCGGTATCGGCGGATGAGCAGGTCTACGTGGGCCAGCGCGCCTTCGAGAGCATGTTTGTGCAGCCGATTCTCTCCGCCGACCTGCACCAACTGCACCTGGAGCACGCACAGCTCTATATGGGGGCGGCGTGGAACTGGGCAAGCTGGAATCCCGCCGGACCCAAGTCACTTGGTTTGTGGGCGCTCTATTTCTATAAGGAATGGGGGCACGATCGCCTGGAACTCAAGGCGGGCTACATTGCCAACAACATGAATTTTGTCGGGTTGTTTGTGGGCGGATCCACGGCCACCGGCGCGCAAGGCGTGTATGCCGTCCTTCCCTACGAGGCGGGGATGTCCTACTTTCCGATGACGGCGCCGTCGTTCAACGTCCGCCTGAATGGGCCAGGGCACACGTACATCAAGAGCGCCGCACAGCGCAGCTTCGATCCACGCGGCGGCCCCACGGAAGTGGCGCGCAATCACACCGGCTTTCGCTTCAAACCCCATGGGGACAAGCTTGTGCTGATCAATGAAGTGGGCTACCAGCGCACCGCCGGCAAAGATTCCCACGATGCCTGGTTGCGCGCAGGCTCCATCAACAACACCACGCCGTACACGAACCTGAAGACCGGCCAGTCCGATTCGGGCAATTATTGCGCCTACGCGTTGATGGATTATCAGGTGTTTCAAACAAGCGTCGAACATCCGAAACACGGGCTTTATGCCGGTGGATCGTTCATGGCCGTGCCTGAAGACCTGAACGCCTACGCCCGCTACTACGAGGCAAGGCTGTACCAAGAGGCGCCGTTCCGTTCGCGCCCCGACGATGTTTTGTCGGCCGTGGCGTCGCGCACCAGGTACAGCCGGATTTTCACCGATAACCTTGTCTCCAGCGGCAAGAGCGTGTGGCGTGCGGGAACCACGCTTACCGGAAGCTACTCGCTCCATGCGGCACCCGGTAACTACGTGAGCCTGGGACTGAGCTACGTCGCCGGTCCGGCCATCACAGCGCGCGTCTCGAACGCGCTTAATTTCATTGCGAACTGGTCCGTGTTTTTCTGAGTGCAATCTCTGCGCAAGAAAACAGAGCTTGCACGCCCGCGCGGATCACAAGCAAATCTGAAATAGAGAGTCCCTTTCGGTTTGCCTGCGGTTCGCCTGTGGCGACGTTCATGGAAGGGCTCCGCAAAGCACGATCTGGATCGGTCAGCAGGCCGGTCAGAACCATGTACGCTTGCGATACTCGTCGTACAGGTCGCCGAAACGCTCGCGCAGAATCGCCTCTTCTTTCTGTGCGCGACCCATCTGCATACGTCCACGGCAGATCTCGTCCCAGCCAGAAGGCGCAAGGAACTGCGATCAATCGAATGGCCAGTGTTCCTCGATTCGCTTTCATGTGCATCACCGACAGCCCTGATGAGTCAGAACGCTTGTTGAGGGCATCTCCGCTCAATCTCGATCAACCGGCAATTCTATAGCCTGTTTGCAGAAACACGGCCCGTTGCGGCCGCGGGACGTGCATTGCGTCACAACCGATCACCGCAACCTGAGTCAGGCCGTAATCGCCGCGTCAGCCACCTTTGGACGATGTTTCAGCCGAAATTAAACCTTCGGACCGTATTCTAACGTCCATCTAGGAAACAGATTCTTTCCCATAGGAGAACTCCGGCTTGAAACGATCCTTGCGCCCACTTCCCGGCCTGGCAATCACCTTGGCTTTGGCGGCTGCTTTTCCTCCTTTTGCTCTGGGGCAAACCCCACAGACAAATCCTGCGCCACCCCCTGGAGGTGGTCCACCGCACGAGTTTCCCGCGCCCACCAACCTGAAGGTCTTGCCCAAGAATCTGACCGGCGAGCAGGTCCGCCAGATCATGCACGAGTGGTCCGGAGGCCTGGGCGTGCGCTGCAGTACCTGCCATGGGGCGGATCCCACCAAGAAAACGCCCGACGGCAAACCGCAGCTCAACTACGCCGACGACTCCAAGGAAGAGAAGCGCACCGCGCGTGTGATGTACCAGATGCTGGAAGACATCAACGTGAAGTACGTCTCCAAGGTGCCGAACTCGGACATGCCGGTGACCTGCGGGACGTGCCATCGCGGCAGCCTGGACCCCGAGCCGTTCGTGATTCCCAACCCGCGCCCCCCGCAAGGCTTGCCGCCGGGAGTGGGCGGACCGCCTCCGCCGCACCCATAAAGCTTCCCAGCTTTTTGATCCGGGAGGAAGAGATGGAGGTAGCTTTCCCACCCATTTCCGCAAAAGGACGCGGAAATGGGCACGGAGATTGATGCGAGAAGAAGCTAGTGTAGTGTCCGCGAAATAACTAGGCAGTAGTTTTCTTTGGTTTTCTTGTCGCTGGGATGGTGCAGCCGGGCTGAATTTTCTCCAGAGTCTGGCGGCAGTGTGAGAGCTTTTCTGTGATCGATTCGATTGTTGCAGTCCAGACAAATGGTTTCGGATCGTTGTTCCA
>Ga0302320_10005495_pt1 | contig 28377 bp, 29 predicted proteins | sample Bog_T0_3_FD_202130 | JGI IMG/M metagenome (GOLD analysis project Ga0302320, IMG submission 202130) | Peat permafrost microbial communities from Stordalen Mire near Abisko, Sweden - Bog_T0_3 | ecosystem: Environmental > Terrestrial > Soil > Wetlands > Peat | place: Sweden: Abisko, Stordalen Mire...
TGAAATTTCTTCGTCCAACTCCTCTGGACTCACTGCAATACTTTCCGCATCTGCTATGGCTTCGAGGATCAAACTCGCTCGCACTTGGCTCTCAGCCCGCTTTTTGAGTGAGTCTAAATCTTGTGAGATGGCGTTCTGGATCAGCTGCTCATCATATCCTTGCTTTTTAAGTTCCTGTGCCCAATCCTGAGCTAGCGCCCGGGTTTGCCCTTCAATTAATGCAGTGGGTACGTCAAAAGGGTTTTTTTCAATCACTTTAGCCAATAGGTCACTTTTTATTTTACGTTCAGAATCTTCCGTTTTTTCTTTCACAAGAAAGCCGCGAGCCTTCCCCCTTAAGTCCTCTAAACTTTCGTAACCCAATTGCTTAGAAAATTCTTCATCCACAACAGGGACCTTCTTTTCTTTGAGCTCATTGAGAGTCACCGTAAATTCGGCCTGTTGATCGGCTAACTCTGCAGCACTATAATCTTTAGGAAAGGTTAAACGAAAAGTCTTCGTTTCCGTCCGTCTCATGCCTATGAACTCTTCTTCAAAGCCAGGAATCCAACCCCCAGCTCCGATCTCGATCACTCGACTGCCTTTCATATCTTCCCGCGGCTGCACACCCGCTTCAGTCACTAATCCACCGGAAAATACTACGTCAACATAGTCCCCTTTTTGAGCAGGCCGGGAAGACTCGGTACCATCGGCTAAGGCCAAGCCACCTCCGACATTGACCAGCTCTGCCTGGGAATTCTGAAGATTCTGAATGACTTTCTCCACATGCTCGTCATTCACCTCCACCCGATCCTGAGTTAAAGAAAGCCCGGTGTAACCCTTCACTCGAAGTTCGGGCATGACTTCAAACGTTGCGGTAAACATCAAGTCCTGGTCTTCATGAAGGTGGTGATCATGAGCGCCTTCTCCGGTTTGATGATGCGAGGTGTCAATTTTAGGACTCCCCACAGCTTTAAACTTTTCCTGCTCAACCGCCTTTTCAAAGGACTCGTCAATCAAATTATGGAACACTCGATGCCTAACATCTTCTCCATAGTACTGTTTAATGATATTCATGGGAGCCTGACCTGGCCTAAACCCCTTTAAATTGGCTGTTTTCTGCACCGTAGCCAACCCGCGATTGAAACGATCTTTCACTTCCTTAGCAGGAACTTTAATCGTCATTTTTCGGACAATACTCGACGGCTTTTCGACTTCTACGCTAAATTCCATAATAGGCGAAGTTTTATTCGAAGCTGACCACTTATGTCAACAGCTTTTCGGCTCCAAGAGGGCTCTGCCGGTACCAAACTTGTTCCAGCCACAAAGCCCGGGCAGGAGCCGTGGGTCCCACTAAGGAACGGTTTAAACTTCCCAGAATTTCTTTCATACAAAAAGGTGGGCGCCTGGCTTCACCCACTTGCAGAAGCGTTCCTGCGATGCCTCGAACCATTTGTTTGAGGAACCCAGTGCCCACAATTCGAACTCGCACCAGACCTAAAGAGTGCGAAACACACGGGAACGAAATTGGCTGCCAAGTGATATCAGCTTCTAGTATTTTTCGAACGGTGGGACCGGGCTTAGCTCCCGAAGCCTGAAAGGGCTTAAAATCGTGCTCTCCTACCAGGGCACTTAAGGCTTCCGACATTGCCTGAAGATCCAACGGCTTTCGAATCCACCAACTGAGCGGCTCCAAATGAGGAAGAGGACAAGGTCCTTGCTGAAAGTAATAGCTGTACTGCTTTTTTTCAGCACTTCGCTGCGCATGGAACTCCAAAGACACCCGACAAAGGGAAACAACCCGAATACTCCTAGGCAAAAGCCCATTCAGACCTCGAAGCAAAATCCTCGGGTCCCATTCCTTCTGTTTGAGAATAAAATGGGCAACTTGCCCCGATGCATGAACTCCTGAATCCGTTCGCCCGCTTCCTACCACAGAAAGCACGTCCCCCGTCATTCGCTCCAGTGCTAATTCTATCGTTTTTTGAATACTGGGTTTGTCAAAGCCTTTTTGCTTTTGCCAACCACAAAAGTCCGTCCCTAAATAAGAAATAACTGCTGCATACTTCCACATAGATCAGTACTCGAAGGTCAGACCCACCAGAAATCCTGAAGTCCCCACCTGCACATCGCCAATCAGGGTTGCAATTTTTGAATAATCCAAAGTCAAATAATAGTGCTTCACACCGTGTTCCGAGTACAAATCCCAAGACTCCTTAAACCAGTCCAGTGAAATCGAAGTGCCAAGTGCAAAATAAAATCCGTAAGAGGCACCTCGATAAGAAGCCCCCCCATCATTTCTCAGCTCGGTAAATCCAATCGCAGACCCTCCCACAAAAACATAGGGTCGAACCCATCTCAGTAAATTAAAACGGTAATTGGCTCCTACAATGATCGGCACCGAAAAAAATTGAAATTTTGTTTGTGACTGAGAAGAGAAACTTTTCCCACCTGGCTGGGGCACATTAATAGCAAATTGACCCGTTCCTGAATTATATCCCACACCTCCCATTCCAAAAAAACCGATGTTTCCAAACCACTCGCTATGGAAGGGCTGAAACTCGTAAAATAAATGAAGATCAGGAGAATAGGCTTGACCATACACATCGTTAAAATTTCTGGCCTGAATTTGAGATCCAGCAGTATAACTTCGAGTCAGAGATAATCCGTACCGAAACCCAAAGGCATGATGAATCGATCCCACTTTCTTTGCTTTCAGCTCGGATCGCCCTTCTGCAACAGCCTGAATTGCCCCCCCGGTTTCCTGAGGCTCCAATTTAGCCTTTTCCTGTTCAATATAGGACTCTGCGCCTGAGGAAGAAGGTGACCCATTTTTTTGATTCTCGGCTTTTAATCGATCGATGTACGGCTGCGTCCCTGACTGCGTAGCAGGTTGAGTCTCATCCAATTTTTTTTTAATGGATTGAATATAGGAATCGGGAAGGTGGGACTTTGGATCCGATGCATTCGTTACAGGAGCCGAACTATCGTCTGATTCCCACTGCTTTTTCACTTGGTCAATATAGGGCTGTACGGAGGACTTAGCATAGGTTTGCTCTGAACCCCCTGCAGCAGTCACGGCAGCAAAGAAAACGCCCCAAAAACAAACCCTAACTTTCATTATACCTTCTTGAAACCCTTCTGGAGAAAACAAGATAAGTTCCAATCCATCCTACTCCAAACAAGGCCACAATTAAATAGGAGGGAGTCAAAAACATCCAAGCCAGTATTTCAACAAAGGATAGAGCAAAAAGCACAGGCAATCGGAACAAAGCATGTTGAGTTAACCACTCTGCCGCAGGCGGTGACCACTGGTAATACCAGTTCACAAAAGCCCTCCCCCAAGAGGTGGGCAGTAAAACCTGGTCTCGAAACTCTCGCAGCAAAAGCACCGGGGTGGCATCCGGGGATTGGTAAGCCGCTGTAGCAATAAAGCACTGACTTTTCGCGCCGGAAGTAAAAAAACCTTCGATCGGAGCTGCGCGGACACTACTCAGAACACAGGAATTGAACTGATTTTGCGGAATAACGAACGTCCCCGTCGCATCCTGAATCATAAAAGTGAGACTATAAGGATGATCGTTTGCTGTATATAGCTCAGTAGTATTAGTAAATCCCGAGACCGATTGGTTTTGTCCAGCAAGAGGAACCGTCTGATACAAATCATAGGAAGACTGATTAAAAGTGGTACTGAGCGCAGGGGTAGCATTATGATCCTTTCCCACCACTACCAGATTGACAGCAGGGGCATCCCCAGTACCAGCATAACTGAGACCAAAAGCAGTGGTGTTCAGATATACCACCGTGTCACCCGGCAGGACATAAACTGCATTCAACCCAGCTTGAGTGGTAGGGCAATTCATCGTGGGAACATCCACCTGAAAAGAAAACGAAATAGGGCTTGAACTCTGATCTAAGGCTTGACTCGACGGAAAAGTGGTTTGATTGCCATCCTGAGCCATTCTCACTTGAAAGGTTAACTGAAGCACTGAGGGAGTTCCAGCGGGTGGGCTTGTGAGAGAGCCAGCCTGCGGGCATCCTGATGCTGTGCCAACATTTACGTTTCCAAAAGAACCTGGCGCTGCTTGAGAAGAACTTCCTGCCGTAGGCGAGCTTCCCGAAGCCGTGTTTTGCGATCGTGAGTAAGCACTGCAAATATCTTGAGGATAAAATCCGATCCGAATACTCGAACTAGTCTGCGGGTAAAACTTAGCCGCATAGTAATACCCCCCGTCACTGCTATACGCCTGACAAACACCCGTAGGGACATTGGGAGTTCCTGTGTAACAGGGGGTCCCATTGACGGTTGCAATCGGCGCAAGTACCGGATTGCCTCCTGAGCCTGATCCACTCACTTGAATGGTCACCACCGCTTGCTGCCCGGATGTAGGATTGATGTTCGCTAGATTCGTAGAAAAAACAACCTCGACGGCGTTACTACCTGCCGAGTCAGATACTTGGAATTTTGTTACATCGATCGGTGTAAAATTACCAAAGGCATTGCCTGTCGGCAGCGAAGTATTGACCAAATAATAGAAAGTCCCCCCTCCCAAAGAAGGCGAGGAAATACTTCCTGCATTGTTAGGGGTAATCATCACCTGAGCCTGAGCGAAGCTCCAAGCCCCTAAGACACCCCAGCCTATGAAAAAAGCGAAATTATTGAAATGCTTTAAGCAAGACTTCACCGACTTGAACCGCATTGAGGGCAGCTCCCTTTCGCAAATTATCTGAAACAACCCAAAGATTCAGGCCCGATTCTAAGGACGTATCCCTTCGGATCCTTCCCACATAGACCGCATCCCGACCCGTTGCAGCTTCCACCCGATCTCCCTCAGCAACCATCGCCAAAGGGTAGATATTCTTGGAAGGATCATCTAAAACAATCACTCCGGATTGGGCTTGCAAAGCCTGGCGCACTTGCTCGATCTGAAACGGGCGCTCACATTCTACATTAATCGATTCTGCATGACAGGAGAAGGTAGGTACACGCACTGCAGTAGCAGAAATCTTCAGATGAGCCATCCCTAACATCTTTCTTGCCTCATCGATCATCTTCACCTCCTCCCCTGTGGAACCGTCTTCTTTAAAGCTTCCGATATGCGGGATACAATTGAAAGCAATTTGATGCGTAAATGCCTTCGGAGGAACTGATTTTTGATTAAACATTCCAATCGTTTGAGCAGAAAGCTCTTCCATAGCCGCAGCCCCTGCTCCACTCGTGCTTTGGTAGGTAGAAACCACCACGCGCCGGAGGCCCCACTGATCTAAAATGGGCTTAAGCGCTATCACCAAAGGAGCCGCAACGCAGTTTGGACCTGAATAAACCCGTTCTCTCCAGCTCACCGTTCGCCCCATCAACGATTTCAGTCGGGCCTCCAGCAAGTTGCCGTTCACTTCAGGCACCACCAGGAGCATGTCGCTTTCCAACCGAAAGGTTGCGGAATTATCGACCACCCAAGCACCGGCTTGGGCGGCATGAGGTACCCACTCTTTGGAAACTGCATCAGAAGCATCAAAAAACGCGATTTGAACCCCTTCAAAGCAGCCTTGCTTGAGGGTTCCACAGCGATGGCTTTTTTCTTTCCAGGAAATGCTTTTCCCCTCCGAACGCGCGGAGGCAAACAAAACAAGCTCACGCACTGGAAAACGACGGGCTTCTAAAATGGAAAGTAACTCTCTTCCCACAGCACCGGTTGCACCTACTACCGCAACTTTAAGACCATCCCTCATGATAAATCAGAACTCCCTTCTCGAGTTTTACGAGCTTTTGTACCAGCTTTTGGAAGACTCTACGCGGCCCCTGGAGAACTCCCATTTTTGTTTTGTGAACCGAACGAAATTGAAACAAAGACTGATACTGATATAGCCGCTGAGCAAAAGAAAAAGAGTCACCTCAGGCTTCATCGCGATCAAAATCATCGACACAACCCCTAACAACACGTATCCAGAGGTCGCCCGAGATCGCCAGTTCATTTCTTTAAAAGAAGGAAACTGGACCGTACTCACCATCAACGACGCCAGAGCAAAGGTCATCAATAAGACCACCCACGAGTGGGAACCCGACCAATCCATGGCCTGACTAAAAATGACAAAGGTCGAAACCACCCCCCCTGCCAAAGTAATCGGAAGGCCCTGAAAGTAGTTCTTGGGAGAAGTTTCCGTATTGATATTAAATCGAGCTAAGCGAAGCGCTCCGCACGCGACAAAGAGAAAGGAAGCTAGCCAACCCAACCTTTCATAAGGCTCTAGGGCCCATTGATAAAACAAAACGCTGGGGGCAATCCCAAAGGAAACCAAGTCGGAAAGACTATCGTATTCCACGCCAAACTGACTGGTGGCCTTTGCCAGGCGCGCAATCCTTCCATCCAAGGCATCAAAAATCCCCGCGGCCACAATCGCCCAAGCGGAAGCACTAAACCCCTCGTGAATAGCTGAAATAATAGAATAAAAACCGCAAAACATCCCCGCAGTGGTGATGAAATTTGGAACCAGGTAAACTTTTCTCATTCGAACCTGTTTGTACAATAAATTTTGACAAAAAGCTCTTAGATTCCGGAGATGAAATCTCCCACTCTCATTCCAGGAAGCCATTTTTGCATGCACTTCCTTCCTAAAACCTGCACAGCTGAAGAGAGATTGTGGGTCTTACATGCAAGCCTGCCATTGCCTTCGTCACTTTTTCCTCCAAGCGCAACTGGAGTCGGATAATGATCAAATTCAAGCATACTCCGAGCAGCACACCGCTTCCCATTTTCCCCAATGAACTCACACTGGCCTCCCGCTCGATTCCAAATTTTACGCCGAATGGGAGCCGAAAAAGCCTGTCTTTTAATCACTTTCGCCGGTGGCGGTAAAACCGGTGACAACGTTGAAACCACCGCGCGCTCTGCTGAGCAAGGCACCACCTGCTTTTGCGCCTGACACTTAAACTGTTCCTTAGCCTGATCCATAGACTGATTCGGAGCCTGAGTCCTAGGCGACCCCGCCGGTGGATTCTGTATTCAAATAAGAATACGTCCCGCAGAATGGGGCGCGAATTTTTGATTCAAGCGAAGCTTGTAAATTGAGGACGTTCTAAGGACCGTACCTCGAATAGGAGACTGTGTGAATCTAAATATTAAATTAAGGTTTAACAGGAGGCTGATGATAAAATTTATCACATAACTCTCACTGGCCACTTTCCTGTAAATACGTATTCGCATTCAGAACAATGAATGCAGAATTGCATAAGACAGGAATCAAGCTTAGTACTATCTATGCCAATAATATCAAATGGTAGTTCATCTGTATTTGATGGTTGAACTGATTTCAATTTAATATTATTGAATATAAAAATTTTGATTTTTGAGAGATCGCTCCAGGGTGCTATTTTTAGTTCGAGTTGGTCCTCGTTAACTAAAAACGAAACCAAAGCATGAGTACCATCTTTATCAAAAAGGTCTTTTTCTATTTCATTCGTCATAACTTTTTCCTACCACCCTGAAAGCGTCTCTTTGGGATGCTGATCATGTGGAAGATCTCGATCAATCTCATTACCAGAGCTATCAACTCTTTGCCCTTTATTAATTCTACTTCCATCCGAACCGTACTTAGGTGCTTGCGTTCTTACAACTCTGCCGCCATGACCGATATCCACCTTTGACCCGTCAGGATGCTTGAAAGTTTCCCAGCCACCTTCGGTTCGACGTCCATTATTTTTAAAACCAGCTTTCTCCAATTCACCTCTGGCCTGTTCAGGGGCTAACTTATCAATTGATTTTAACTTTTCTACCCCAGATTCCCCCTTGACAGTAGGTCTCATAGGAGAATCCTTGACATTACTAAGTTGATTGAAGTAGTCTTACTGCTTTCGTCAATTCAGTAATACTCAGGACTTACCCTCGGATGTATTTGTTCTCCTTCTTTTTGAATTTTGTGAATTTTTTGGACGAAATCGACACAGTAGTACCTTGCGTAGGTATAAAAATTAGCCTGAATTTCAAAACTCTTCCAATAGCTTAGGAATACAGATAAATGACTATTTTTCGATTTTGTGAATTGTCTCGAATTTTTTTACCAAACTGTATTCTGCGGGGTATACCACTTAGTATTGTATATAATGCAAGTCATGCATGTCTTTGAGCTTCTTCGTTGAATTTCCTCCCAATAGCGTCAATCACACCTAGAATTATCAATCTAAAGTAGATTAAAATAGATTCATGCCCAAACCATTAGGATTGCCCAAGACTGGCGGTAGGAAAAGAGGAACCCCAAATCGAAATACTCAGGACCTCATGGAAAAAATGCGGAACCTCAATATTGACGTACCCAACAAGATAGTTGAAATGCTACCGGTATTATCTCCTGAAAAACAAGTGGATGTGTTGTTGAATTTAATGAGTTTTCTTTACCCTAAAAGAAAGGCTACGGAACAGCAAATTGAAGTGGAAAGCCACTGCCAGAGCTGTGCACGAACCGCAAATATGAGTGCAGCAGAGTTAAAGGCGGAGATAGATAGACTAAGGCAAGCAAACGACCTCGCAGAGCTTTATAAATAGGAGGTTCAGATGGAACAGAGGGCGCTGAAAACAAATGACGCGAGCTGCTCTTTTGTGCTTTAGTCGTCTGACAATGAAACGAGTAGGTATTTCCATCAGAGGATATAATTCAGTTCGAGATGATATTGTTACGCTACTGGATCAGGCAAAAAGCACATCAGTTCGAGCTGTGAACATTGTAATGACTGCAGTTTATTGGAGTGTGGGACGTCGCATTATTGAATTTGAGCAGCATGGTGCTAGCCGCGCTAAATATGGTGGCGCTCTTTTATCTAAATTAAGCGAAGATTTGAACAGTCACTTTAAGCGAGGTTTTTCGGTCGATAATCTTGAAACAATGCGACTATTTTACCTAGCCTATTCGGAAAAGCAGATTTCCGAGACAGTGTCTCGGAATTTGGATTTCGCTACCCTCGCCAAGCGCTTCCCGTTGCCTTCCATTACGTCCTTTTGCTAAGAAGAGTTAAGGAAACTCATGCTCGAAATTTTTACGAAAAAGAGGCCATTCGTGGCGGATGGACAGTGCGGCAATTAGACAGGCAAATTGAAACTCAGTTTTACGAACGCACGGCACTTTCACTGAACAAAAAGTCAATGCTTGCCAAAGGTATGAAAAAGCAACCTGGCGATCATGTGTCTTTTGAAGAGGAAATGAAAGATCCCTTCGTTTTGGAGTTCCTAGAATTGAAAGATGAGTATTCTGAAAGCGAGTTTGAAGAGGCGCTGATTCGTCAGTTAGAGAACTTTCTTTTAGAACTTGGAGCTGATTTCGCTTTTATCGGTCGTCAAAAACGACTCCGAGTAGGAAACGAATGGTATCGAGTAGACCTTCTCTTTTTCCACCGCAAATTACGCTGTCTTGTGGTCATCGATTTGAAAATAGGTCGCTTTACTCACGCAGATGCAGGACAAATGCATCTTTACATTAATTACGCCAAGGAACATTGGATGCGTGAAGGAGAGAACCCACCTGTAGGATTAATTCTATGCGCTAGCCGAGACACGGCGGTAGCCCATTACGCACTGGAAGGGCTATCTAACCGAGTTCTTGCGGCAGAATATATGACCACCTTGCCGAAAGAGAAAACAATTGCTGAAACATTGACCAGGGCCCGCGACCTTCTCGAAAGAAATAAAATTGACTCTAGGAGGTCTAAATTAAAAAAATAGCTCGACTAGAGGTGTACCGAAAACGAACGTACTAGGAACGAGCAAAACAGGGGTTTTGATGTTTGATTTTATTTCACATAAAAGGTTGATTTCCTCTTATAGTCAAACTCAAGAAGGCAAAGATAGGTACTTTTCGGTAAAGTCTCTTCTAATCGATTCTCTTGATAGAGCCACTTTTCAAAGTCTAAAAGCGCAACGTCCCCAGCCAATACTTGTATGAACTTTTTGCGAATGTCAGGGGCGAGTGAGGATGTATCCATCTCAATTTTTACTTTCCGAAGCTAATTTAGGGATCAAAGGAAATAGTGTCCTCGACTGCTTTTCTTAGCCAAGACCAGAAGTTATCTAAAGTTTCCCTTTGTTCCCATCCAGTCGACGCAAAATCATGAATAATAACTACTTTGCCTGGAGATCCCTTTTCCCAGCAAGCAATGTCGTCTGAATCATCTCTTTTGGCAAATGGGACTAGATCTCGCTGAGGATATCTCTCCTTTAATCCCTGGTACCTTTTCCGCAGCTCATCCCCTTCAATAATTCTCCAAGGATCAAGATAGATCAAATTTTGGTCTACAATCCGCAAGAACTGTTGCGGGTAGATAAACCAATCCGGTTTTTCCTGACTATTAAATAAGTTAATCATAGTTTTTTCTATCAATTTCCATTTTACCAGTGACAGGCGAACCATTTGGATATTGATTCCTCCAGCCAGCACTTTGTCTTTCAATCCTAAGCCTAATGGCATCGCCCCAGGTTTGAGGAACCCCTCCACGGGTGGTGAAACGATCTACAAATTCAGGAGGTAATGCCTCCGTTGCCTCGTGAACCCTAGATTGAACTTGAATACCTGCTCGGCTCGCAGCCAACACACGGGTGTTATCCACAGTGATATAGCTGCCATCACTGCTTCTTACTACATCAATAGGTTCACCCACCCAACCATTATTTCTCATGCTTTCGGTTAAAGGCCGAGCGTCATTTACAGAGCTTTGGCTAAATCTGATTTCATTTGGGTTAAGGGTCCTTACCCCTGCAGAATCAACACTCCCTTGCCCATTTGCTAAAGGCAGAGATGGGCTTTCAGCACTCTGCGCAGTTGGCCACTGTGTTTGAATCCTGCCCTCCTGCCTCATCGATTCATTACAGTTGTGAACTAAGACTCCTGCTGCATAATAGTTATTGTTTCCGTCAACTTCGAGGTTCCATAAATCAAACCGACCGTATACCGATTTTTTATCCGTAATCCTGACAGCACCTCCTGTCACATGAAAAAGTGGGTCTCCTATCTTTAATTTTTCTGCCGTTACCCAACGTGGGTTTCTATGCTTAATGTAAAACAGGTGTTCCTCTGTGCTTCTCAGTGTTGTTCCACCATAAGTGAGTTCAATGAGACGGTCGGTGCTGCTTGTAAAAATCCGTGTCACCTGCCGACACTCATAACTGCCAGTGTCAGCATTAAAACTCCCAACAAATTCCCCTTCCTTAATGGCTTCAATCGGCTTGAAATCTTCTCCGCTAGCATGGGTTGCTACACAAACAGGGGTCTCTCCTGGGAAGCAAAGAACCTTTCCCAACCCTGCTCGAATAGCTCCTGTTGTACCCGCTGTTGCTAGAATTTCTGGCGTATCATCTGGGATAATGGGAGGATCTAAGGCTTCCATTTGCTACTGAGTGCGGGCCGCAGGTTTTGCAGTACTCGGTGATGAAGCACTCTGCACAGAACCTTCTTGAGAAGAACTGGAGGAGTTTGACACGGATTGAGACTGTGCTGCGGGTTTTGCTGCGCTTTGAGCCGTGCCGCCACCTTGAGAAGATGAAGAGCTAGATGTGGTTGATGTTTGAGGCTTTGCAGCAGCTTGGGGGGCAGGTTTTGCTACTGGTTTGGGCTGAACAGGCTGTGGTACAATCGTATTGTGCGCAGGTTGGTTTCGTTCAATAGCGGGAGCCGTCCTCTTTGCATGATTCTCATTACATACAGCCTCTTGACATTGACAGGGATTGTTCCTGGATGCAGATTCTCTCGCCACTCTTAATGCAAAATCACGATTACAATGCGGATTCGAGCATCCAGCGCAAGGATTTCTGGACCCACTCAAGTCAATATAATGAGGAGGAAGTAGAGGGAGTGGTGCTGGAGCTGGTTTTGAGGCAAGGCATGTTCATTCCAGGCACACTATTGGGAGGGTAATTCCAAGGCTGGTAGGGACCGCCTCCAACACCTATGGGACCACCCCCATATCCACCACCACCTCCTCCTCCAAGGGTATAACCAGTAAAACCTGCAGGACGTGATTGCGTAGGACCTGCAAAGACCTGCCCTGCTAGAAAGATTAATGAAAGACTCAAAAAACGCAACATACCAACTCCTTCGTTCCACACATTATCGTTCGCTCGGCTGCTACAACATGAATTAAAATTCATCAAGTCGAGATATGTACTTTTTTTTCACAATGAGTAGTTTTTCTCACAAATGAACTATAGTTGAATGGTGTTGACTTAGCGTAACGTATAACCTGCATATGCAGGTAAATTCCAGATTCGACTATAGGATTTCATACCCATTACATCTACCTGACAGTCGCGCTTCACCACCACCTAAGTCTAGCCTAGCTCCGGTTACGGCTACACTATAGGTGGAGCACTGCGCGACTGTCAGCTAGCACGGACTACCCTGGGAATGAAAAAGGGAATTATAAGAATGAAGTTGTTTTTAGAAAGAATGTAATTTCTTTAAAAAATAGGGTAATTAAACTTCACTTCAAATCAGAGGCGGAAAAAATCAAGGTAGAAAATAGTCCTATCTTTCCAGCAGCAGTACTTCCTACTTGGACTGTTAAATCCAGCGGCAATCAAGCCCTCTGCCTAGTAAACCGAGCACCGTAGTCTGAGTTTCTTTGAGCAGCACCTAGTTTATTCCTAGCTTGCATTTACTCCCTCAAAGTCCAACGGTCTTCAACAACCCCGCCTTGAGCTTGAGCTCTGCATCAGAAGCCCGAAGGTAACTAGGAAATACGCTGAGCGCATCTTGAGCCCTACCCTGTTGATAGGCCTCCCAGGCCAACTGACCTAACATGCGCCCTTGAACAAAATCAGCCCCAAGCAAGGGTGAAACCAGCTCTTGAGACAAAGGCAGTTGAGCCCAAAGTTCAGGATAACGCTTTCGGCCTTCTCCTACCGCAACCCATCTTCCCTTTTTTCCCTCAGCCAATATTTGTTGAGAAAGAATCTGAATGAGTTTTTCAGGCGAGGTAACCCGTTCCACTCCCCCGGACTGCACAAGCTCTTGGGCTTTACCCCAGAGTGCAAACAGTTCTCCCTTGCAAGCATCCGTTGTCGCAATCACCCAGGGATCCCACTCACAACCAGACTGTGAAAACGACAGGGCAACAGGCCTTGCTAAAGCTGCTAGGCTTGACACCCCCACGAGAGGCTTTTTTAAAAGATGTGCAAAACTTCGAGCCGTGGTGATTCCAATCCTCAGGCCAGTAAAACTTCCAGGACCCACTCCCACGGCAAATAGATCCACTTCCTCCAATTGCCACCTTGCCGCTTCTAAGGTTTGGTGAATTCCCCACACCAGACGTTCCGAGTGAGAACAATCGCAGTTGAATGAAAATTCACTCACCAAAGAGAGGCATGAACTGCATTCCAGTGCAGCGATTGCAGCTGCTTTTGAGGAAGTATCCCAGGCTAATAACTTCTTCATGTTGAGGCCTAAGAGTAAAAGAGCCGTGCTAAATCATTACGAAAAGCAATGCCCATCAGCGCAAGAATGAGAACCAGTCCAAATCCTTGAACCACTTCCATTTGCTTGAGCGACAAAGGTTTTCCTCGAATCGACTCCACTCCCAACAGCATTAAATGTCCCCCGTCCAAAACAGGAACCGGCAAAATATTAAGTACACCCAGCCCAATTGAAAAAATAGCCATATTCGTCAAGAAAACAGTGAGACCCCGAGCCAGTGATTCTCCGGCAATCTTTCCAATCATCAGCGGACCCCCTAGAGTCCCGACAGAAACATCTCCCGTAACCATTTTCTTCATGGAAACTAAATTTCGCCACGAAAAGGTAACCATCCGCTCGGTTGCTACCCTCACTAAAGTGAATGGATTCCAAATTTTTTCAATAAAAGTCACTGGCTCCGCATAAAATAACATAGGAACAATACCCACAGTGTATTGAACTGTCTTATTGAGCAGTGGATCTCTTCCTGCAGTCGCCGTGGGAATCACCTCCGCATGATAGATTTTTCCATCCCGTTCCCAGCGCACTTTCACCTTGCCGTCTTTTTCTCCCGACCTCTGAACTGCATCCTTCAGTTCAAAAAAACCATGGACGTCCAGATTTCCTATTCCTATCAGTCGATCACCAGCCCTCAGGCCTGCCTGCTCCGCAGGAGAACGAGAAACCGCCTTTTCTACAAACATCTCTGAGGAAAAAATTCCAAAATCTTTTTCTAACCCTAAAGCATGAAGGGGTTTTACTAAAGGCAACTCGCTCACTTTGCCTTTGGAATTTTGAAACTGAAGAGTAAACGCAGTCTGAGCTTTCAGCTTTCCATAGAGGGCTTCCAGTTGCTCCCAGGTTTCAATAGGAATTTGATCCAACTTCAGAATCTTATCCCCAATACTCAGACCCCCCCGAGCTGCAGTGGAGTTCGAATTGGAAACCCCCGCAGTAGGGGAACGAGGAGAACAAAACAGTCCTTCAATTTCTCCCACAGGGGTTGACTCGCCATAAATGCTAAATCCTGACTGGCTTGACGGAGTCACTTTCAGATGAACGGGCTGAACAACATCCGGGTGCATCACTAAAAAATCCAAGGACTGATTGGGATGGTCATTCAAAGCTATCAAGACCTCTTCAAACTTCTTGACAGGTTTTCCATCAATTTCAAGGATTCTATCTCCACTGCGAAAGCCAACTTTTTCAGCGTAAGAACCTTGAACCACTCTTCCCACAACACTCGCAATCTGAGGCTCGCCAATCGCCAAAACCGCCATAAAAATAAAAATAGCTAGGATAAAATTAAATAACGGACCTCCAAAGAAAATCAGGAAGCGTTTCCACGGTTTTTGCCGATGAAGCGAACGATTCAAATCAGCCGCAGAAATTTCGCTCTCGCGATCTTCCCCCAGGAGTTTGACATATCCGCCCAACGGAATGGCAGAAACTCTAAACTCGGTCTCTCCCATTTGTCGCGACCAGAGCTTCGGTCCAAAGCCGACAGAAAAGATCTCAGCCTTGACTCCAAATATTTTTGCAAAGAGGAAATGACCAAACTCATGAAAAACAACGAGCGGCACAAGAATGACAAAAAAAGCAAAAAGGGAGTGCAAAAAAGACATCAAACCACCCGATACAGCACCCATGAAAAACCTCCCTAGGACTTAGGGCAAGTCCTAACCAAAAATCCGAATACAAGTGTACATAACTGGCGCACTCCATATTACACTATCAAATCGGTCTAAAAAACCGCCGTGCCCTGGCAAGATCGAACCTGAGTCCTTCTTATCAAATGCTCGTTTAAGCAAACTCTCACACAGATCACCCATTTGAGCAAATAAACCCACTACCACGGGCAAACAAACGACGGACGGCCAAGACATCTTATGAAATACAACCCACTTGAACAAAAAAGCTACCACAATTCCAGCACCCAGGCCTCCGACGGATCCTTCGATCGTCTTTTTAGGGCTAACTTCAGGGTAAAGCTTCTTCTTCCCAAACTTCTTTCCAACAAAATAGGCTCCCGTATCTCCTGCCCAAACGATTAGGAAAAAAAGCACCGTCCATTCCGTTCCATTGGAAAACTCATAGATCCGGATCAAAAACAAAGGCATGAATACCAAGTAAATAAGAGCAAAAGCAGAAGCCATCAGTTCTCGGAAATGGAGGTCTAAGCCTGCTTTATCATGACGCTTTGCGCTTGATAAAAAATACCCAAATAAAGTGATGAAAGAGATGATTAATAGCGCAAACTCTGACTGAGGTGACACCGCATTCAAAAGACAAATAAACCAGGTCATCGATAACAGAACATACCGTTTCTCACGGCGGTCCATCATACCATAAGTAATCTCGGTAAATTCAAAAACCATCCCCAATGCAAGTGCTGCAACGAGAAAAAAAATCCCAATCCACTGACCCCAGACAATCAACCCCACCAGAAGCGATGCCCCGATCACCCCTGTAAAAACCCGCTTCTTCAGTTCAATAGATAATTTCATATCTCCCCTAAATGAATATCTTTAGATCACCCGTTAAAATTTAGGCAAAAGCAGACCTTTTTTCATCCTGTTTCTGTGACACATGGCCTACCCCCCCAAACCGCCGTTCCCTTCGCGCATATTCTAATATCGCTTCTTTTAAGTCTTTCGGCCGAAAATCTGGCCAACAAGTATCGACAAACACAAACTCAGCATAAGCAGATTGCCAAAGCAAAAAATTACTAATCCGCCGTTCCCCACTTGTCCGAATAAAAAGATCCACTTCCGAAAGTTCACCAAAATCAGAAGTCCATAAATAATGCTGCATCAAATTTTCGTTCATCTTATCCGGATGCACACGACCTGCCAAGCAGTCTTCGGCGAATAACTTTGCCGCACGGGCTAATTCCCTTCGAGAACCATAGGACAATGCAAAAGTCAGCTGCAATCCCGTATTAGAAGATAACTGCTCCACCACAGGATCCAACACAGCGCGAACCTCGTCATCTAATCGCTCCAGTTCCCCAATCACTCGCAGCCGAACATTCTGGCGATGAAGCTCGTCAGCATCTCGAATTAAGTACTTTCTCAGAAGCCTCCAAAGGACCCGCCGCTCATTTTCAGGTCGAGTCCAATTTTCCGTTGAAAACGCATACAAGGTCAGGGCCTTCACCCCTAAACGAATGGCCTCTTCCACAATAGCTCTCACACGAGCAGAACCGCGAACATGCCCAAATACTCGCGGATGGCCCCTCCGTTGCGCCCAGCGCCCGTTGCCATCCATAATAATTGCTACATGATTGGGTATATCTAAAACCACTGATTTCTCACAGGTTACCAGTCGCTCCTATTTTTAAAACTCAAATTGTCATAATTTCTTTTTCTTTGCCCGCAATTACTTTATCTACTTCAGCAACCTTTTCGTCGGTCTTCTTTTGAACTTGGTCCATGGCTTTCTTGACATCATCTTCTGACAACGTCTTTGCCTTCTCTAATTTTTTCAGTTCTTCGTTAGCATCCCGCCGGTGATTCCGAACGGCAATCTTTGCTTCTTCGCCCATTTTTTTTACAAGCTTGACCATTTCTTTACGACGTTCTTCAGTCAATGGAGGCAAAGGAATTCGAACCACCTTGCCATCATTTTGCGGAGTGAGACCAATATTTGCAGCTAAAATCGCCTTTTCGATCGCACCAATCATTCCGGCTTCCCAAGGAGAAACCTGAATGGTGCGGGCATCTGGAGTAGTCACATTAGCTACCTGGTTTAATGGAACACTCGAACCATAATAATCGACATGGACGGTATCCACCAAGGCAGTAGAAGCTCTGCCGGTTCGGACTTTTGCAAGTTCCCCTTTGAGAGCTTGAATATTCTTATCCATACTCTGAATCATTCCATCTAGAACAACCTTGATCATAAAACCTCCTCGCTCAACGAACGAGCGTTCCGACTGCCTGACCCTCGACCACTTGCTCCAAAGCCCCTCTTTGGTTTAAATCAAACACAATAATCGGCAATTGATTATCCATACAAAGTGATATGGCCGTAGAATCCATCACCTTAAGGCCCCGTTGCAAGACTTCGATGTAAGATAATTCTTTAAACCTCTGAGCGTTAGGATTTGTCTTTGGGTCCGCGTCGTAAATCCCGTCCACACGAGTTGCCTTAAGGACCACTTCAGAACCAACTTCCATTGCTCTTAAAGCAGCGGTGGTATCAGTGGTAAAATAAGGATTCCCAGTTCCGGCTCCAAAAATCACCACCCGATTTTTTTCTAAATGGCGAATCGCCTTTCGCCGAATATAAGGCTCGGCAAGCTCCTGCATTTCAATAGCAGACTGTACGCGAGTATGAACTCCTTCGCGCTCAAGGGCATCTTGAAGCGCCAAACTATTTAAAACCGTCGCCAGCATCCCCATATAGTCAGCCGACGCACGATCCATACCTTTGGTCGCACCCTTGATCCCTCTAAAAATATTTCCACCGCCAATGACAATCCCTATCTGAATGCCCTTGTGGTGAATACAATTGATTTCAGAGGCTAATACCTTCAAAACATCGGTATCAATTCCATACCCAGCATCTCCAGCGAGTGCCTCACCTGAAAGTTTCAGTAAAATTCGCTTATACGGTTTAGTTCGCAGACTCACGGAGGTTTTTGTCATCCTCGTCCCTCGAAGCCCACGGCATGAAAGCCGGGGCTTGTTCACAAACATGAATCAGTGAGTTTCCTCACCAGAGGCCTCTTTTAAACCCTCACCTAGAACATATCGAGAAAAACGACGAACCGAAATATTCTCGCCTAAGGTAGCAATCGTTTCTTTCAACAGTTGTTCCACGGTTTTATTAGAGTCCTTAACAAAAACTTGATGCAACAGACAATGGTCCTCATAGAACTTCTTGATCTTACCCTCAGCAATTTTTTCTAAAACAGCCGCAGGTTTACCAGAAGCTTGCATTTGGGCTACGGCAATTTCTTTTTCTTTTGCTAGAACATCTCCAGGAATCTCTTCAGGCCTCACCCATTGTGGATTTGCAGCTGCAATGTGCATCGCTACATCTTTAACCAGCTGCCGGAATTGTTCCGTTCGGGCTACGAAGTCTGTTTCGCAGTTCACTTCCAAAAGTACGCCCACTTTGCCTTCGCCGTGAATATAAGAAGTGACAGCCCCTTCTTTTGTCAATCTTCCTGCTTTTTTTGCTGCAGATGCAATTCCCTTTTTGCGCAGGTACTCAATTGCTTTTTCAAAATCACCCGAAGTTTCCGTGAGAGCCCTCTTGCAATCCATCATCCCTGCACCCGTTTTTTCTCGGAGCTCTTTTACCAATGAGGCTGAAATATCCATGATCCTACTCCCCTTTGGTCACTTTCTTGCTTTTTTTTCCCGCCTTAAGTACAGGAGAAGCCTCTTTTTCCACTGAAGCAGGCGTGGGCGCCGGGGCTAGGGATGCTGCTGGGGCTTCGGCTTCTTCTCCGGTTAGTTCCGCTTCAACTTCTTGAGCTTCCAGATCTGCTTCATCCATCCCCTGAAGATCAATGTCACCTTCAAAGCGAGAGACTTTCTTTTCAGTTTCCATCTCTTCGCGACTATCCGCACTTTCTTGAGCTCGAAGCTTTTCTTGATAGATCCTGCCACCCTCAATACAGCTGTCTGAAATCAAACGAGCAAATAAGCGAATGCTTCGGATCGCATCATCATTTCCAGGAATCACATAAGTAATGTTCGAAGGATCACAGTTTGTATCCACCACAGCAATCGTAGGAATGCTTAATTTTTTAGCTTCCTTCACTGCAATATGCTCTTTTTCAGTATCAATGACAAAAATGGCTCCGGGAAGTTTTTTCATATCCTGAATCCCACCGAGCGATTTTCTTAAATTATCCAATTCTCTATCCAATCGGGATTGCTCCTTCTTAGGCGTTTCATCCCATTCTGGAGAAATCTTCAGCGCTTCGAGCTTCTTTAATCGATCGATCGAGGCTTTTACCGTTTGGTAGTTTGTCAACATTCCACCGAGCCAACGATTGGTAACGAAGTACATTCCGGCACGCTTGGCTTCCTCTTCAATCACGTCTTTGGCTTGCTTTTTGGTACCTACAAACAAAACCTTCTTCCCTTCAGCAGCTACTTGGGAGGCAAAAGCACAAGCTGCACGGGTTTGATCCACCGTCTTTTGAAGATCAATAATATAAATGCCATTTCGAGCCCCAAAAACATAGGGCTTCATTTTAGGATTCCATCGGCGGGTCTGATGCCCAAAATGGACTCCTGATTCTAGAAGCTCGCGCATAGTCACTACAGGCATGGAAAAACTCCCTCGTCATTAGATGACAGAACTATTGCAATCAATGCAGTATATGCGGAAGACAAACAGCGCGAAGGCGCAGAAGGCTTGCCGCGGTTTTGAAGCTCATAAAACCCTTCTCAGGAACCCCTCCTGAGAATTGCTATTTGCTTCCCTCCACCCTAGACGACCGGCTAACACCGGAACCACGTACTCCTAGGGTGTGCGTAATGTGGGTTATGTCTACCTTGATCTTCAGGAAGATTCAATACCAATTTATTGCGCAACAGCTCAAAAGAAGTTAAATCAAGCCTGGGATTGAACGTGATTCTATTCTTTTTCACTCTTATTTTTTTGACTCCCCCTTCTTTTGCAATTGAGAGCTCCGTAAGTGACATCGAGCTTCCAGCCATCACAAAAGAAGGAGTAACTGAAGAAGATCTGAGTGAAGAGCTCCTGCTAACCCCCGATCCGATTATTCGTGCCCAAAGAGGGCAGCTGAACCTAAACTCAGGAACTGGATTTATTCAAAACTCCATTCAAAACCAGCTGGCCACTCCTTTTTCAGATTCCGGCCTTCCTGGCAATCGAACTCAAATGCGAGGTTTAGGACTCAGCCCGGAAGACGTCGACGTCCAAATATTTGGAATTTCACTCAATCCCCCTCAAGGAGGTGGATTTGATTTTTCTACGTTTCCTCAATACCTGTGGGCTGATTTCCAATTCCAATCCGGTCCGGCGCTCCATTCCATCGATCCATCCGCAACAGCAGGCACACTTGCTTTAGTTCCCTGGACGCTCCGAGCCCTCTCCCATTCCCCCACTTCAGGATGGAAAATCCAAGGACGGGGATACTCCTCATCGCAGGGAGTACAACAGATTGCAGCCTCAGCGCGAGAAGGAGGAACTTTGGCGATCATTGCAGGCTACAGCCGCTTGAAAGTGACAGGGCCGAGTATGGGCTTTAGCAGTCGTTGGAATTGGCAAAGTGAGAAAAATCGAGGAAATCAGGAAAACTACACTGGCTCCTTTCACCTTCTGGCATCTGACTTAGATGCGGAGTCGCCAGGAAGTGTGTTATTTCCCACTCCTTTGGCTCGTATGCGAAGTCAGCGAGCCCTAGGGGTATTCCAAAATGATTTTCAGTTCTCTTCTGAAAGCTCCCTGCGATTTTCCATTTTTTCTGATTTTCTTGCCTTAGATTACAATGATCCTGGCTCGTATCAATCAAAGGACTCTCCCAAACAGTGGGGAGCCGAAACCACTTATCGACTCGGCGATTGGAAGTGGAGCTTGGGTGCCAGACAGATCAAGATGGTGTCGTCTCATCTTCTGGACGAAGTTCCTGTACAATCTATTGGGAATGTCCAGATCTCACGCGGAATTTCTTGGACTAACACCTTACTTGAGCCAATGATTCAGGCAGTGTGGGCCACAAGTTATGGAGTTCTTCCTGGGGGCAGCCTTGGGTTGAGGCAAGAATGGGAGCAAGGAAAAAGAGCACTGTTTGCCCGAGTCACTTTTTCGCGGCGCATTCCGTCTCTTTTGGATCGGTACTATGTCTTTCCTGGGTTCGTAGGCAATCCCCATCTAAAAACGGAACGCAACTGGACTGGGGTAGTCGGAGGAGAAGTGAGATCCAAAGCATTTGACATTTCCGTTCAAGCTTATGCTCAAGTTCGCGAAGATGCTCGCGTAGTTCAAGGAGCAAGCGTTACCAATCTGAACGATGCCCGGATCCAAGCCCTCACAGGCAAGGCAGTTGCTTACTTGAGTGATTCTTTAGACTGGTCGCATTCAGTGACCTTTTCCCGTTCCACTGTTTCAGCCACAGGCTTTGACTTTCCCTACGTTTCCCCTTGGATGGGAAACTCGGGATTCAGCCTTCACTCAGAAAAACCTCATCGCAGCTGGGAAGGCGTTATTAATTTAAGATTTGAAGGATCACGGGTTTTTGATGTTTCCACCGGAGACCGATTACCCGCCTACGGAGTCATCGACCTGGGTTTTTCATTTGAACTCACCTCCCAAATCTTCCTGAGCAGCCGATGCGAAAACCTATTGGATCGGCCGATTGAACTGATTCAAGGATTCCCTTTAGGGCGAACTTTTTCCATGATGATTTCTGGAGAGCTATAGAAGCTCGTAGTAAAGAACTATAGAAGCTCGTATCCAAAAACATTTTCTTCCAACCTTGACTTCGACTCCAAATAGCTCAAGCATGGATCATAGGTATGCAATGTTTCCCTTGGCTTGCTCTCATCGGCATGGTGGCTTTCATCTCAACTCAGGAAGTCCAGGCTGACTTTAAACCCCTTCCACCACCACCGCCAGAATATGTTTTAGATGAACCACAGGTATTAAGCCCGCAGGGACTTTATGCTTTAAAAACGGTTCTCATTGAACATGACCACTTAACGGGACAGCAGATCCTGGTAGGAATCTTAAACGAAAGAAAGGAAAAAACGCTGACGGAGTTAAGCAAACAGCTTTATTCTGAATGGAAAGTTGGAGGACGAGGACAAAACAATGGAGTCTTAATCACCTACTTTCCAGAAACCCATGAAACCCACCTGGAGGCAGGCTATAGCCTAGACTCAGTTCTCAGCCTTGAACAAATGACTGAAATCACGCGTCAGATTTCAAAAAAGGGGCAAGCAGATCCCGCTTTTTTTGCTGGGGTTTATTCACTCTTGAGCACCCTTCAAAGCCCTCTGATTGAAACTGGAAAAGCAGATGACCTCCTCAAGCAGGTCCCCTTCAAATCTCCTGCAAAATCTCGGTCCGTTTCGAATTTCGATTCGAATTCAAAATTAGATTCATTCAATTCAAGCTTCACCCAGATGTGGCTTGCCTTTTTTTGTCTTGGCATTGCCTCCCTAGCGCTGGTTTTAAATCATCACCTTTCCAGGGAAGCCCACTTTAGCGTTGCTGGGTGGTATCGTCCTGGATTTTGGGATGTGGGATTCCATAGAAAGATCGCTTTGCCCTACGCTAGGGCCCAGATTCCTAAACGTTCGCCAAAACGTCCGAATGACACGCTGTCTCCCATCGTTTCCGCACTTCAACAAGTGGAAAACCACCAGCCCTACCAACTCCATCTTTACTTAACTCAGCGATGGTTAGACAAAAATCCTAACAAAAGAGCCACTCAACTCTACCGGCAATTTGGCTTAGAGGAAACTTCCCACCACCCAGCTTTTCTCATTTATCTGAATTCCCGATCATTAAAGATTTTGTTGGTAGGACCTCCCCAGCTTTCGGCAAACCTGGACCGTACTCAAACACAAATCGAAACAATTTTTAAAACCATTTTTGCAAAAAATCTTAAAGGTACTTCCCCTGAAAAAGCGATTGCTCAGTCCCTATTGGAGGCACAGACCCTCTTGGCTGAAGCATTCCAGAGAAACTCATAGATCTAAACTCCAAATATGATACTCTGATTTAAATTCAACTCATGGAAAGAGAGAAATTTGCAATGAATCCAACAGACACCACCTCGCCCCATATGCTCAAATTCACGCTTGCGGGAGTGCAGTGCACGGCTCTTTTTAGCTGTCCTAAATGGACTTTATAAAGTCAGCAACGCAAGCAGCGCAACCTCGAGCTACTAATAGCCGCCGAAACAAAAGCCTTCTGGATCAAATCTGGGGGGCTTTGAGTGCCAAAAAACCTCAGTAAAGATTGACACTTAGCAAAAATTAGTGCACTGATATGGACAGAGGGTTTATTTTATGACTCCTGGCAAACCTCCCGGAAAACAAATCTCGAATCCAGAAGCAATGGAGTGCCTCTCTCAAATTTTTCAAGCTGAAATGTCTGGTATTATCCGATACCTTCACTATTCTTTTATGATTATGGGACACAATCGAATTCCCATTCAGGGATGGCTTCGAAGCCAAGCGCAAGAGAGCATGAGTCATGCCACAACCGTGGGAGAAAAAATCACCTCCTTAGGCGGGCATCCTCCTCTCGTGGGTGCCCGAGTAGAAGAAACGAATACTCACACCATAGACCAAATTCTCAAGGAAAGCCTCAAGTTTGAAGAAGAGACGCTCGGTCTTTATAAAAAACTAGTCCAGCTGTCCGCGGATGATATAGCTTTAGAAGAGATGGCGCGCGAATTCGTTCGTCTAGAAACAGAGCATTTGGACGAAGTTCGCAAGATGATTCAGGCCTAGAATTGGTATTGTCACCCGAGGGCTCCTCAAGTACGCTGTAAACTCATGGAACAGCCAAAATCGTTTGCTCAATTTAATGAAGAATGGACACGCACTTTTATTGAACTCACCATCCATACATTCAAAGTGCAATGCCATATGGACATTAGCCTTAAAACTTCATTCCCTAAAAGCGAGGCGAGCAAAAATTCATTTGAAATAGGTAGTATTATAGGAATTACTAGCTCGCTGTTTCGAGGATCAGCCACTCTGGCGTTTTCAAAGTCGCTTTTCCTTGAAATCTTGAAGAACCTTTTTAACGAGCAGATCCCGGAAATTACTTCCGAAAACGAAGATGCCGTCTCCGAGCTTTTAAATATTATTTTCTCTAATGTTAAAAATAAAATGAATAACGCTGGACATGATGTTCGAATGGCTATTCCTTCCATTCTTCGTGGGAGCCAAATCGCTTCAAATTACGCCAAAGGCCAATCAGTCAATGTCCTTGTTTTTCAAACTCAAAGCGAAGATTTTTATGTCGAGTTACTTTCAGAATCTCTTGATCAAAAAGAAGCTGAAGCTCCTCCCCCTCAGCCGAATAAAATGGTTGTCACGACTCAGATAAAAGCGGCTTTCTGTGTCCCCTTTATTCAAGGCATTATTCACACTCTTAAAATTCAGTTTGACATTGAAGCCAAGCCGGGAAAACCCTTCAATAAAGATTCAACCAACGCACCGCCCTTTGATATTGCAGGAATTGTGGGGCTCACCAGCAATACCCTAAATGGATCTTTTCTCATCGGATTCAAGGAGGACGTGTTTTTAAAGCTAGCAAACAAGCTCTTGAACGAATCTCACACTACCATCCATCCAGAGCTTCAAGATATGGTTGCGGAACTAGTAAATATCTCATTAGGAACTGCAAAGACAAATCTCATCAAACAAAACCACTATCTCAGCATGGCTATTCCTGCTGTAATTCGCGGGTCAGACATCCATACAGGGTTACCTAAAGACCGAAAAATTCTTGTAACTCCGTTCACAAGTCCACTAGGCGCATTTCATGTCGAAATTGACCTTAGAGCCTAAATGCCCTTCGATTGCTCATGGATTTTTAGCGGGTGGTCCTCTGAACCAAATCCTCAGTTCCACGCATTCTGGCTTTACTACTCCGATTCTAAATCAGCCAGCAGACACCATCGATCGATTTTGGATGTTGGAGGCATTTACCGAATCCTTGAATGGAGTTGGCCTCACTAACCCAAATCCTGCCGTTGGTTGCGTTATCGTAGATCAATTTGGAAAAGAAGTGTCGCGTGGCTGCACTGAGGCCTATCCCGGTCGGCATGCCGAAGCAGTCGCTTTTCAAAAAGTAGCGGATCTTAAGCGACTTGAGAATGCTTCGCTCTATGTAACGCTAGAACCATGCTCCCATCAAGGCAAACAACCTCCTTGTGTCAACTTCCTGCTAAACTCAAAAATCAAGCACATTTTTATCGCTAGAAAAGACTCCAATCCATTAGTGAATGGCAAGGGCATACGAAAACTCCAACGAGCAGGCAAAGAAGTCCACATCGGTCTTTTCGGTGCTGAAGTTACTGCATGGAATTTCCCATTTTTTGCGGAGCAAGCGCTCAAGCGTCCAGTCATCATTTTGAAATGGGCCCAAACCTTAGATGGCCAACTCGCTGATGACACAGACCAATCGCAATGGATTTCTGGACCCCAAGCCCGTGCCTATACCCATTGGCTAAGACAAAAGTACGACGTGGTTTTAGTCGGTGCAAAAACTTTCCTCAGGGACACACCCCGCCTGACCGTGAGAGACTGTGCACTCCCTCATCACCGTTCACCATTACCAATAGTATTTGACCCCAAAGGCCTTTGCTTAAGCAAAAAAATCACTCAACTTGATCCTAGGAGAAAGTGGCTTTTAATTACGACTCCGAAAGCCCTCACCCTAAAAAAAAACAAAATGAACCCCCCTCTGCATAAGGGTTTTACCCTTCTCACCATTCCAGGAAAGAATCCAGCAGTGGAACTCATGGAGCTTTTTTCCAGTAACGAAATGAAAAGCCACCTCGGCCGCCCCCTTCAGAGTGTTTTTATTGAAGGAGGAGCAAAGACTTTAAGCCTTTTTATTCTTTCAGGATTTGTTGACTTTTTTCATGTTTTTACTGCTCCAACACTTACTGCAGGAGTAAAAAATCGGATTCGCCTTTTATTCCCACTTAAGAAAGCAAAACGCTTAGAGCTAATCAGCACAGCACAGCTAGGATCTGATGTGGTTATGGAAATGGCACCCAAAAAGATCACTCAAACCCTATTTTCCTTCTAAACAAAATGTATACGCCCTATAAGATTCCCCCCCCACAAAAGCTCTGATTTCTGTCCGGGAATCACTGGACCTACTCCAGCGGGAGTTCCTGTAAAAACAGCATCCTTAGCTTGAAGAGGAAAATACTCTTTCGCATATTGGATACAACGTTGAGGTGAGAGTCTCATTTCTGAACCTTGCCCTGTTTGCTTCACCTGCCCATCTAAAACGAAAACAAACTTTTCTTCCAAATAACTAGAGAACCTCGATGCTTCAATCCAAGGTCCAATAATCGCAGACCCAAGAAACACTTTTGAAATTTCCCAAGGATGTCCTTTCTTTTTTAGGTCTGCCTGGAGATCTCTCAAAGTAAGATCTAATCCTAATGTCATAGCGCTAATCTGGTAATCAGGCCCAAGCTGCACCACAATTTCAGTTTCAAAATGGACTGATCCTTTTGACCGAGGAAGAACTACCTCGGTCCATTCTGAGGCATTCTCAATAAAAATGGCACTACTAGGAGGTTTTAGGAAGAGAACAGGTTTTTCTGGAACAGCTTCCCCAAGCTCTTTCGCATGATCCAGGTAGTTCTTTCCAAGGCATATTATTTTATCCATAAATTTCCAATCCAAAAACATTTTCTTGAGCTCTATATCTAGGTGCAAAACACCACCTTCTGGTATAAGCCTTGTTAAGTCGCTGTGGAAGTGGGGAATAAAATAATGTGGATTGGACTCCAAAGATGGGTCAAAAACTATGAGAGACCCTTAACCATCTTTCTTGGATCTTTTTGCCTCACTGCTCTTTTGATTAATTTGGATTTCCATTACTTGGAGGCGAACCTTTATGACATTCGAATGTCCAAAGGCTATCAGAGCAAAGCAAACAAGGATATTGTTCTCATCACTCTGGATGACCAAACTACCAAAGAATTTGACGATCTAGCACCCCTCCCCTTAGACTTTCACTCTCGATTTTTGGAAGCATTAGAATCTCATGAACCACGGGCCGTAGGTTACTTGGTCGACATGAACCATGTCTTTCAATCAAATCCAGAGTTATTCCAAAATAAGTGGCCTGAACGGTTTGTAAAAGCTGCAAAAAAATTAGAATCAAAAGGATCGACCTTCCTTATTGGAACTCCATTCGACGTAACGGGAGAAGTTCTACCTCCAGAACCTATCAACACTTTGGCCCATTCAGTTGCCGTTGTTCATAAAGATGGAAATGTGTTTTCAGAAGATAAAATTACCAGACGTGCACTTTTATCCCTCTATGGAAGATCAGCTTTTCATCTCGAACTCGCGAGAAAACTTGGATTTATTGGACCAAGCGAACTGCCGCAAGGAAGTTTTTACGTCCCTATTGTCGATGGAAAATATTTTTTCTTCAGATACCATGGCAGTACCGTTTTCAATCCAAAAGACAGCAGATATCTTCCTCCCCCGTACATAAGATATTCATTTTCAGATATACTTAAAAACAGGGTTCCAGTTGGCACTCTTAAAAATAAGATCCTCTTAGTGGGCACTTTGTCTTCGGATGATTCATCGGATTTTTCATTTACCCCTTACTCGAAGACGGCTTTTTCAAATCCTAAAATAATACTCCATGCTAATATTTTGGACTCGATAATACATCGAGATGGAATTATTAGAGCTCCGAGTATCATTAACTGGCTGGTTACGTTCATGGTTACCACCACCGTGCTTTGGTGGATTATGACATCAACACCCCTCTACGGAGTTTTTGCCACCTTAAGTTTGGCCCTCTCTTTTATTTTAATTAGCCAGGCACTTTTTCAGTTTAAAGGTCTTTGGATTCGAGCGAGCCAACCTTTGGTTGGAATCTTTGTTGGTTATTACCTTGCCGTCCCTTACCGCCTGATTCGAGAATACAAAACACGTTGGGACTATCAAAGAAAAAATGAACTCTTAACGCAAGTTGAGGAACTCAAAACAAACTTTCTCAACCTGGTTACCCATGATTTGAAAACCCCTGTAGCACGAATTCAAGGACTGGCAGAAATGTTGCTGAGAGCAGTTTGGGATAAACTCAGCCCAAAGGAACATGAGACAATACAACATATTCTTAAAGCAACTGAAGAACTCAATCACTTTATCTCCAGCATATTGGAACTCAACAAAGTCGAGTCCAATCACCTTCATCTGAAACGTGAATCAAAAGACATTAATCAACTCATTGAACGATCTTTAGAGG
>Ga0302320_10005497_pt1 | contig 28373 bp, 23 predicted proteins | sample Bog_T0_3_FD_202130 | JGI IMG/M metagenome (GOLD analysis project Ga0302320, IMG submission 202130) | Peat permafrost microbial communities from Stordalen Mire near Abisko, Sweden - Bog_T0_3 | ecosystem: Environmental > Terrestrial > Soil > Wetlands > Peat | place: Sweden: Abisko, Stordalen Mire...
AAACGCATAGCCGACGATGCCAACCGATCGGTTCAGCCGCGTCGGCCAGGCGCGCCAGGACAGCCGATACCCGATCATCTTTTCCAGGACGGGTCGTCCGTCGCCGAGCAGGTAGTAGCCGGGATCGCCCTCGCGACTATCCGGTGCCGGCACGGCCGGCCGGTTAATCCCCTCGGCGGCACCGACGGCACGACGGGCAATGGCAATCTCGCTGAGGTGCGACCCCCGCGCCAGCGTCTCGATGGCGCTGCGGTAAAGATTGCGGGTCGGAAAATCCATCACGGCAAAAACACCGCCTGCCGCCAGCACCTTGTCGACCAGGCTCACGCGTTCCACCAGTTCGGTCCAATCGACGTCGGCGATCAGGCGCATACTGTTGATGATATTGCGGACCGTGATGGACGATGCGCCCTGGCGCTGATGCTCGTCCCGCACCACCGCGTCGAGTGTGGTGCCCTGCCGAACCAGGCGCTCATCGAGCCAGGTCAGCGCCGGCGTGACCCGCGGATCCTGATCGCGCAGCCGATAGACCAGTTCCACCGCAAAGATCTCTCGCAGCGGCGCCTGCTCATAGGCGGCCAACAGAGCCGACGACGGCATGGCGGCAAGTCCGTTGATTCCCAACAGACGGTCGGCGAGCAAATCGGCCGTCCGCCGGGCCTCGTGATTGCGCACGATGCTCTCGGCGATACGGCGCAGATTTTCGATCAAAAGCAGCCGTAACGTAATGGCGAGGGCCCACAACTCGCCGATCGTCAGGGGTTGAACCTCCTGATAGGCGACCAGATAGCGGCACAGCATCTCGGCGTCGAATCGGCTGTCGGTGTGGGCAATGAAGGCCCAGGCGACCGCCAGCACCCGCGGATATCCGGCGAGCGCGCCCGCGGCGAGCTTGGGCAATTGGCGATAATAGGCTGATGGCAGATCAGTATGGATTTCGTCGATCTGCCGTTCGACCAGATAGTAATTGTCGAGCAACCATTCGGCCGCCGGCGTGATGGCCCGCCCCCGGTCGATCGCCAGGGCGATCACCTGGTGCGAGGCGAGCAGAACCGCGGCATTGTCGGCCACGCGGGCCGTCAGCGGGCGGCCCTTGACCAATTTTGCGGTGACGGTGTGGGTACGCGCCAGCTGGCGCGCGTGCTCCTCGATCCGCTCGACATTGAACAGATCCTCGCGGATCGGTTCGACGCACTCCCAGGGAGAGGACGGCTCGCGCTTTCGACTCACAGTGCCGCCCTGTAAGCGAGCCTACCCTTCGGCGGGCGGTCGACAGAAGATCCTTCGGCCACCAAGGGCGAGAAGGATCTTCTGCGCGGAAACTTAGCTCGGCGACGAGCCACGGAGGTTTTAGTTGTTCGGGTGGATATGGGTAATCTTCGTGCCTTCGATGCTGATGCCGGCCATCAGACCTTCCTGGCTGAAGATGAAGGCGTAGGCATCGTCCTTCAATGTTGATGACGACAGATTGCGGGCAACGCCTTCATCGACCACGACCACCGTCGGCCCGACGCCGATTTCCCAGCCATCCGACCTGTTCAAGTAACTCGCGGCCTTGTTGCTCATCAGAAATACGACATAGCCGTAGGACTGTACGCCGGCCTGGAAACCCCATGACGCCGTCACCGAATTGTAGTAACCGGCGATTTCGGGTCCCTTGAGCAGTTCGCCTTCGCCATAGGCGCCGCCGAAGATGAGGCCGGCCTTGACGATGTTCGGGAATACCAGGATCGCCTTCGCCTTGTGTCCGATCACCGCCGCAGTGGGATTGATCCGATAAAGCTTGTCCAAGGCCGCCCTTGCGTCGACGTTGAGGTCTTCCGACGTGGCAGCGCTGGCTTGGGTCATCGCCGCCATCGGCATGACGGTTGCCGCAGCCAGCATCAGCGACAGAAAAATTTGGCGAGATTTTTTCATGGGAGATGTCCTTTGCGTAAGGTGAAGGGTGGGATCGCAACACGACCCAATCGCTGAAACGCTGTCGAGATCGCGCCCACGGCGACGGCCGCGGCGAAGCGAGCAAACAGCCCCGCTCAGCCGATCCGGGTGGCATGGCTAAGATATATCTAACGGTCCCTCGATAGGCGACGGCGCATCATAGCCACCGCCATCGCCGTGCCGCCAGCGACGGAATTTACCTATATTGAAGTGTCCTCAAGTGCCACCCGCGTCGAGGTCGGCTCGCAAGTGTGGCCTGGCGGCCAGCCCTTCGGGCCCCGCTCCGCGGTCATCTTCGATTCCTCGCCTTCCATCTCCGCGGAGCATCGCTTCGCGTGGCTGCGCCACCCGCGTCGATTCGTTCGCTTGGCTTCCGCGCAATGCTGGCGCGCGGTCCGGCGCAGCCGGACGAAAGCTCCAGAGGTGTGGAGCTCTCGCGCAAACCAGGCCAGCTATGCTGGCTTCGCGCGGCGCCAGTCGGCGCCGAGCCGCCCCAATTCATTCTCAGTGGGTCTGAACCGCTGTGCCCGAAGGCGGCTAGGGGCGATCCGGCGAGGCCGCGAAAGCCAGGCGTGCCAAGGCGGGGAGGGATTTGGAACCGGTCTTTTCCATGATCGAGGCGCGATGATTCTCGACGGTGCGCTGGCTGATGCTCAGATCGGCGGCAATGTTCTTGCTCGGATGGCCGGCCAACACCAGTTGCATGATTTCGTGCTGGCGCGGTGTCAAACCGGCGACGCGCTTGGCAGCATCGATACGCCATGCCTCCAGCTTGGCCTTGTCGCGCGTCTGTTCGAGGGCGCGGTCGATGCAGGTCAGCAGTTCGGCGCGGCTGAACGGCTTTTCCAGGAAGTCGCTGACGCCGGACTTCATGGCGTCCACCGCCATAGGAACGCTGCTCTTGCCGGTGATCATGACGGTGGGCAGTTGCAGGCCCGAATCGGACAGATGCCGCAGCAAGACCAGTCCATCCATGCCCGGCAGGCAGGCATCGAGCAGCAATACCGCATCGCGCCCCGGCTTATAGGACGCCAGAAAGCTCTCGGCATCGACAAAATCGGTGACGGTGCGGCCGTTCTCCTCAAGGAGATGGCGGATTTCAGCACGCACTTGCGCGTCATCATCGACGACATAGATCATCGAATGGTCGACCAGAGCGGAAGTCTCGGCCGGCGGAGCGGTAGGCTGGCGCGGCACGGCCGGCGCGGCCCGTAACAATTGCGCGATCACGGCGATCAATTCCTGCGGCTTTACCGGTTTGTTGAGCGGCGTGCAGCCCTGCAGGCAGATGTCGCGCAAGGTGCCGCTCGAGATATCGCCGGTCAGGATGACGACCGGAAAATCGGCACCGAGCTTTTCCCGCAATTGGACGGCAAGATCGAGGCCATTCAGTCCGTTGGGGAGGTTGTAGTCGGCGAGAATGAGATCCGGCCGCACCGCGGCGGCCCGCGTCACCAGAGTCAGCGCCGCGACGCCGGAGGACGCGGTACTGGTGACATAGCCTTCTTCGCCCAGCAGAAGTGCCAGCAATTGCGACACATCGGGATCGTCTTCGACGATCATCACTGCGCCGCCTTTACCCGGGCCGGCGGGCGGGGCGGCGCGGGACGGGCTTCGAGCGACCTTGGCCGGCGGCGGCGCCTTGGAATTTGGCAACAGGATATCGACGATGAAGACCGATCCCTTGCCGGGATTGGAACGCACTCTGATCTGATGGTCGAGCAAATTCGCCAGACGCTTGACGATCGACAGGCCGAGGCCGAGGCCGCGGCTGCGCTCGCGCGCAGAGTTGTCGAGTTGATGATATTCCTCGAAAATCGCCCCCAGTTCGGCCGCCGGAATACCGACTCCGGTGTCCCAGATTTCGACGCTCAACATCCCCTTGCGGCGGCGGCAGCCCATCAGCACTTTGCCGGATCTGGTATATTTCAAGGCATTGGACAGCAGATTGCGCAATACCTGTTCGAGCAATTGCGGATCGCTGTCGATGCTCAGTCCGCAGGGCACGAAGTGCAACCGCAATCCTTGCGACTCGGCTCCATAGGCGAATTCGTCACGCAAACGGCCAAGCAGGTCATTGATCGGGAAATGGACGATCTCGGCCTGCACCACGCCGGCCTCGATCTGATTGATGTCGAGCAAAGTGTTCAGCATGCCCGCCATGGCGCCGAGCGAATCGCCCAACCGGGCCACCAACTTTTGTGCCTTTTCGCCTTGCACCGATTTTTCCAGCATTCCCTGCAGCAGCGCCAGGCTTTGCAAGGGCTGGCGCAAATCATGGCTGGCGGCGGCAAGAAAGCGCGATTTGGCAATGTTGGCCAATTCCGCTTCACGCTTTGCGGCGCCGAGCGCCTGGGCGATACGCCGCCGTTCGGTGATGTCGGAGAAGGTAATGACGACGCCTTCCACGCCCTTATCCTTTACGCGATAGGGCAGGATTCGGCGCAGATACCACGTGCCATTCTGGGACTCGATCTCGCGCTCGGTCGGCTGAAAATTTTTCAACACGGTTTGCGCGTCCGCGAGCAGGCCGACGTCGGCTGCCAGAAAATTGAGGTCGGCCAGGGGACGGCCGACGTCGGTGGGAAGAACGCTGAACAGAGACTTGGTGGCCGGCGTGAAAAAGCGGATCTGCAGCTCGGTATCGAGGAATATGGTGGCGACGTCTGTGCTGTAGAGGATGTTTTGCAGATCGTCGGCGGTGGTGCGCTGCCGTTCCAGCGTTTCCTGCAACTGGCTGTTCAAGGCCGTGAGTTCCTCATTGAGCGACTGCAATTCCTCCTTGGAGGTTACCAGTTCCTCGTTGGTGGACTGATATTCCTCATTGACCGACATCGCCTCCTCATTGATGGCCTTTTGTTCCTCGGTGGAAATCTCGAGCGTGCGACGGGCGATCTCGAGTTCTTCCCGGGTGGCCAGCAGTTCGCGCTCCAATTCGCTCGACGGCGGCAATTCGCCCGGCGCGCTCGGGCGCAATGGCTCGACCTTCGGCCGCGGCTTGTCGATGAAACAGATCAACAGCAGGTCCTCACCCTCGGCCAGCACCGGCTGCAGGGCGATGTCGAAGGTGATCGTGGCGCCATGGTCGATCAGGCTGCCGCCATCGACCAGCAGTCGCGCATTGGTCTGGCGCGCCTGCTGAATCGCCAGGGTGAGCTTGACGCGCAGATTCTGGCGCGCCATGGTCAGCACATCGTGGCTGGGACGGCCTGGCGCGACCCGCAGATAGCGGTCGACCGGGCCCAGGGAAAACAAGCATTCCTGCCTGTTGTTGATGAGCACCGCGGCCGGCGCATAATTGTCCATCACCAGGCGGCGACAGAGGCGGGCCAGCGTGTCCTGGCGCGACAGCACCTGGCCGCCGCCGGGACGCAGCGGTGGTCGTGCACTGTCGACGGCATGCGTCCATAGGTTCAGATCGCCCGGACGCGAGCGCGCCACATGCCGGTAAACCCGCTCCGGCTTCGAGATCACTTTGAAGCTGCTATCGAAGCTGCCGACGGTCTCGGCGCTGCCGAGCAGCAGGATGCCGCCTTCGCGCAAGGCGAAATGCAGCAGCGACATGACTTTGGCCTGCGCCTCGGGGCGCAGATAGATCAGCAGATTGCGGCACGACACCATGTCCAGCCTTGAAAAAGGCGGGTCGGCCAGCACGTCCTGTACCGCGAACACGACAGCGGCGCGCAAATCGGCCGAAACGCGATAGCGATGATCCTCCTTGACGAAGAATCGGGCCAGACGGGCCGGCGAGATGTCGGCGGCGATGGTCTCGGGGTAAAGTCCTTCGCGGGCGGTGGCGACCGCATCGCCATCGATATCCGAGGCGAACACCTGCAAGGTGATGGGGGTACGCGCGGCGGTGATCGCCTCCAGGAACAGCATGGTCAACGAATAGGTTTCCTCACCCGAACTGCAGCCGGCGATCCACAGTCGCAGCGGTTGGTCCGGCGCACGATCGCGCACCAGTTCGGGAATGACCTTCTTGGCCAGCAGATCGAACACGGCGGTATCGCGGAAAAATCGCGTCACATTGATCAGCAGGTCCTTGGCCAGCAGATCAAGTTCGGCGCCGTCGCCGCGCAGCAGCGCCAGATAGCGGTCCAAATCGTCGCTTTCGATCGCCGCCATCGCCATGCGCCGCTCGATCCGGCGCAAAAGCGTGCCCTGTTTGTAGAACCTGAAGTCATGCGGGGTCTTGGTGCGCAGCAGATCGATGATCTCCGACAGACGTTCCTCCGGGAACAACCCGTCACCGCTGCTGGCGAGCGACATGCGACGCTGATATTTGATCAGCGCCTCGGGAATTTTGGCGGCAGGCAGCACCAGATCGACCGCGCCGGTGCCAATCGCATTGCGCGGCATGCCGTCATAGCTGGCCTCGAGCGGGTCCTGGACGATCACCAAGCCGAATTTTTCCTTGATCGCCTTCAGCCCCACGCTGCCATCGGCGCCGGTGCCCGACAGGATCACGGCAATGGCGCGCGCGCCATATTCCTCAGCCAGCGACAACAGCAGAAAATCGAAAGGCAGCCGGGCACCTTGCCGGCCGGGCGGCGTCGATATACGCAGCGCGCCGCCGCCAACCGCAAGATAGGTGCCCGGCGCAATGATATAGAGATGATCGGGCTCGATCATCATGCCGTCGCTAGCCTGGCAAACGGTCATCGTCGTGTGCGGCGTCAGCAGATCCACCAGCATGCTGACGTGGGTCGGGTCGAGATGTTGAATCAGAATGAACGCCATGCCGTTGCCGGCCGGCATTGTGTCGATCAGCTTCTGGCATGCTTCCAGCCCGCCGGCCGAGGCGCCGATACCGACGACCGGAAAAAACTGCATCGCTGGCACGGCCGGCGAAGGGTGTTTGGCCTTCGGACGAGCCGCCCCGCCTTTCTGCGAACGGCTGGTTGACAAGATGATGTCTTTCGCTGAAGGGCGCCCACTGAATTTAACGCCCTTAACGATATCACAATCATTCGACGATGGGTGATAATTCCTGTACCTGCCGGCGGTGCAATCGGGACCGGACCTGCATCGCGCCGAGGCCGTCAGTTTGCCGGAGTTTCCAGACCGGTAAAATAGTACCATACAAATAAGATACTGTTTTTTATACAGTCTTCTGCGTTGACAGATTTCTCTGTTCTGGCATACTGCGCGCCTTCCGCCGCCAGGGGTGTCTTGCTTCCGGCGCGTCAGACAAGGGATCAGCAAGGTTGGGCGCCATGAAGACCTATTCCGCCAAACCGTCCGAGGTGAACAAGAAATGGGTGCTGATCGACGCGGACGGCGTCGTTCTCGGCCGGCTCGCCAGCATCGTCTCGATGCGGTTGCGCGGCAAGCATCTGACTACCTACACGCCGCACATCGATTGCGGCGACAATGTCATCATCGTCAATGCCGACAAGGTCAGACTCACCGGCCGGAAGTTGGACGACAAGGTGTTCTATTGGCACACCGGCCATCCTGGCGGCATCAAGGGCCGCACTATCGGCGCCCTGTTGTCCGGCCGCTTTCCGGAACGCGTCATCGTCAAGGCGGTCGAGCGCATGATCACGCGCGGTCCGCTCGGCCGTGCCCAGATGCGCAATCTGCGCGTCTATGCCGGCACCGAACACCCGCATGCGGCGCAGCAGCCGGAATTGCTGGATGTGGCCGGCATGAACCCCAAGAACAAAAGGAGCGCGTAATCCCATGGCTGAAGATTTCAGCGCCTTGGCCAATTTGCAGGGCTCGGTTGAACCGGTGGCGATCGTCCGGGTCGTCAAGAAGGATGCACAGGGCCGCTCTTACGCCACCGGCAAACGCAAGAACGCGGTGGCGCGCGTGTGGGTCAGGCCCGGCAATGGCGTGATTGTCGTCAATGGCCGTGCGCTCGAGGTATATTTTGCCCGTCCTGTATTGCGCATGCTGATCAATCAGCCGTTCCAGGTGGCCAACCGAGTCGCCCAGTTCGACGTGGTCGCCACCGTGGCCGGCGGCGGCCTGTCCGGCCAGGCCGGGGCGGTGCGGCACGGCATCTCCAAAGCGCTGACCTTTTTTGAGCCGGCTCTGCGCATCCCGCTCAAGGCCGGCGGCTTTCTAACCCGCGACTCGCGCGTGGTGGAACGCAAGAAATACGGCAAGGCCAAGGCCCGCCGCAGCTTCCAGTTCTCCAAGCGCTGAATTTCGCATGGTCAGACTATTGGTGGCCTATGGCGCCACTTTGGTGCCGATGCTGCTGCTCGATTCGGTGTGGCTGAGTGTGATGGGCAGCCGGCTCTATCGTCCGACGCTCGGCGACATGGCGCTGGACGGCGTAAGGCTGGTGCCGGCTCTGCTGTTCTACGCGCTCTATCCGGCCGGTCTGGTGTTTCTCGCCGTGTGGCCGGCGCTCAAGGCTGGCGGACCGCTGACCGCGGCGCTGCAGGGCGGCGTGTTCGGTCTGGTCGCCTATGCCACCTACGATCTGACCAATCAGGCCACGCTTCGCAATTGGAGCACAACCCTCAGTCTGGTGGATATCGGTTGGGGCACTGTGCTGTCGGCCGCCGCTGCCGCCTTCGGCTGCTGGGTTACCGCCAAGCTTGCGGGGTAGCTTCGCCTCTGAGATAGACGAAGCCGCGCACGCCATAGACCGATTGCCCGATGTCGGCGGCTTCCTGGTACCAGACCCGTACCTGACTCCAGTCATTGGCAGGCGAGACATCCACCACCCGAACGCCCTGTTCGATCCGGCCTTTGCGCCCTTGAAAGCGCGACCAGTTGGCGTGATCGATCAGCACGGTGCGGCTGTCGAGTTGGCGGCGCACCAGGGCGACATGGCCGTGCGGCAGGCGGTGGCTTTGTTCGAACACCATCACCGACCCGGGTTTGGGCTGAAAGCCGCGACCGTAGCGGCCATCGGCCGAGTCCCACCATTCATATGCGTCGCCGCTGAGCACGACACCGGAGGCGAATTTTACAAATTGTACACAATTCACCGACTCGCTTCCGGCGAACGCCGGCGCACCGAGCGCGAGACCGGCGACCACCGAAGCAATGGCGAGACGCCGGGCGTTGGGAAGGGATGTCGTCATGACTTGACCCTAGTTGGACAGGCCGCCGATAGCGACAAAGAACGCAAAGTTATCCACAGAATAAAGTGTGACGGAATACAACAATGCAAAAACTGTCACGCTGGCGGAAGCCGTTTTGCACCGTCACTTTTTCGCCACAGTGCGGCATCGGATGATGTCCCGCCTTCACATCGCCATTGCCAGCGCCGCGATGCGCGTGCCAGGATTCCCGTCAAGCCGACAGCAAAAAATGAACAGGGAAGCGATCATGACAAAGTGGATGGCCGGCACGGCCTTGTGTGCGGTGCTCGCCGGACATGCGGCCTTGGCTCAGTCGCCTTACAACACGCTGACGGTGTTCGGCGACAGCCTGTCCGATAACGGCAATATCCCGAAAATCGTACCAATCGCCATCCTCCAAACCATCAACGCACCCGGCGAAATTCCGTTGCCGCCTTATTACGACTTTCATTTCAGCAACGGACCGATCTATGCCGAAAAACTCGGCCCCTTGCTCGGGATCACTGCGCCGCTCACTGATTTTGCGGTCGGCGGCGCGTTCTCGGCACCGCTGCATGAGACGCTGGGGGCGGTGCCGCTGTCGGGGGTCAATCTCAACCCGCTGTTGAGTTCGCTGGCTAGTCCCAATGCGCTGCTGGCCGCTACCCTAGACACCAGCCTGCAAGGCCAGATCATCAGCGCACTCGGCAGCGGCTCGGTGCCCGGGCGCAACGGCCTCACGGTGGTGTGGGGCGGTGCCAACGACTATTTTGCCATGTTCGGCGCCATCGAGGCGCAACCGGCGCTGAGCACCAGCCAGATTACCGGGATCGTCACCCAGCAGGTGACCACTACGGTCACCAATCTGGCCGCCGATGTGGGCTTGCTGGCCAAGGCGGGGGCCAGGACCTTCGTGGTGCCGACGCTTCCCAATCTGGGCGCGACACCGGCCTTCAACGGCAATCCGTTGACCGCGCAACTGGGCAATCTGACCGCAGCGTCGCACGATATCGCGCTCGCCACCGTCATGGGCCGGCTCGGCCAAAGTCTGGGTGTCAACATTTTTCTGGTCGACACCGCCGGACTGTTCAATGACGTCGAAGCCCATCCCGGCAAATATGGACTGAGCAACGTCACCACCGCCTGCCTGACCGCCGCCGGCGTGTGCGCCAATCCGAGTGGCAATCTGTTTTGGGATTCGGTGCACCCGACCACCGGCGTGCAGACCATCTTCGCCGAGGCGGTGGCCTCCACCATCGAGGCGCCATGGGTGATCGGCGCCCAGGGCCAATTGGCTGACATCGTCAGCCAGTCGATCTTCGACGGCCTATCGAACCGCGTTGCCGCTTTGCAACAGGGCGCCAGCGGGATCAGCCTGAGCGGTCCCGGCGGCGCCGCCAGCCATATCGGCCGAGACGATCCGCTGTCCTTCTACCTGACCGGCGGCTATGGCCGCGGCGCGCGCGACAATCGCGATTCCGAGGCCGGTTTCACCTATGACAGTTATTCGGTGCGCCTGGGTGCCGACTATCGCGCCGATCCGAATGTGGCTTTTGGTGCGCAGGTGGGGTACACCAGCGCCAGCAGCACTTTCAAGGATGCGCTCGGCAAGGACGATTTGCGTTCCTATTCGGTGGCGGTTTATGGCGCCGTCTTCGGCAGCCATTGGGTCGGTTCCGCCGCCGGATTCTATGCCTATCAGGATTGGGACAAGATCGACCGCAATACGCTGGTGGAGGGTGAGGTGGCGGCGGCCACCAGTGCCGGCACCACCATCGGCGGCAAAATCGAAGGCGCCTATCTGTGGCAGGCGGAGGGCGCCAATTTCGGTCCGACCGCCGATATTCGCATCAGCCGGGTCAGCATCGACGCCTATACCGAGCAAGGCGCGGTGGCAATCAATGAAGCGGTCGACAATCAGGCCTTCAGTTCCCTGATTGGCGAACTGGGGGGCCAGTTGTCGACCAGCTTCGCGGGTAGCGGCGTGACCTTTCATCCGACCTTGCGGGTTGGCTGGGATCACCAATTTTCGCCCGGTCAGCGTCATGTGTTCAGCCGTCTTGCCAGCCTGCCGCAGGCCACCATCGACACCACCCTGCCGAGCAATGCGGAAGATTGGGCGCGCGTCGGGCTCGGTCTCACCACGGACGCCAATGACTGGCTGACGGTCATCGCCGACATCGACGGCTCGGTGGGACGCGCCGACGGCCAGGACGTCAGTTTCCAGCTCAAAATGCAGTGTCGATTTTGAGGCTTAGCTGACCCTTATCGGGCCCGGTTTCCGCTCGAGATAGGAGGCCAGATAGCGTCCGGTATGGCTGGCGGCGATGCCGGCGATCTGCTCGGGGGTGCCTTCCGCCACCACCTGCCCACCGCCGGTGCCGCCATCGGGGCCGAGGTCGATGATCCAGTCGGCGGTCTTGATGACCTCCAGATTATGTTCGATCACCAGCACGGTATTGCCGGAATCGACCAGGGCATGCAGCACTTCGAGCAGTTTGCGGACATCTTCGAAATGCAGGCCGGTGGTCGGTTCGTCGAGAATATACAACGTGCCGCCGGTGGCCCGGCGCGACAGTTCCTTCGACAGCTTGACACGCTGCGCCTCGCCGCCGGAGAGCGTGGTGGCCTGCTGGCCGAGATGGATATAGCCGAGGCCTACGCGTTTCAGGGTCTCCATCTTGTCGCGGATCTGCGGCACCGCCTTGAAAAACTCGGCGGCTTCCTCGACCGTCATATCGAGGACGCCGGCGATGCTTTTATCGCGGTAGGTGATCTCGAGCGTTTCGCGGTTATAGCGTTTGCCCTTGCAGACATCGCACTCGACATAGATGTCGGGCAGGAAGTGCATCTCGATCTTGATCAATCCGTCGCCAAGGCAGGATTCGCAGCGCCCGCCCTTGACATTGAAACTGAAGCGGCCTGGCTTGTAGCCGCGCGCCTTGGCCTCCGGTAAATTGGTGAACCAGTCGCGGATGGGACCGAAGGCGCCGGTGTAGGTGGCGGGGTTGGAGCGCGGCGTGCGGCCGATCGGCGATTGGTCGATATCGACGATTTTGTCGATATGTTCGAGCCCGTCGATGCGTTCATGCGGCGCGGCATGTTCGCGCGCCCCGGTCAGCCGGCGCACCAGCGCCTTGTAGAGCGTCTCGATCACCAGAGTCGATTTGCCGCCGCCCGACACGCCGGTCACGGTGATGAATTTGCCGAGCGGGAAATCGACCGTCACATGCTGCAGATTGTTGCCGCTGGCGTCCACCACCCGCAACGACTTGCCATTGCCGGGACGACGATGCGACGGCACCGGGATATAGCGGTGGCCGCAGAGATATTGTCCAGTCAGGCTGGCCGGATTGGCCATCACTTCGGCCGGCGTACCTTGGGCGATGATGGCGCCGCCGTGGATGCCGGCGCCCGGCCCCATATCGATCAGATGGTCGGCGCTGCGGATGGCGTCTTCGTCATGCTCGACCACGATCACGGTATTGCCCAGATCGCGCAGCCTTTTCAGGGTCGACAGCAGCCGGTCATTGTCGCGCTGATGCAGGCCGATCGAAGGTTCATCCAATACATACAGTACGCCGGTTAGGCCCGACCCGATCTGCGAGGCGAGGCGTATGCGCTGCGATTCGCCGCCCGACAGCGTGCCGGAATTGCGCGATAAAGTCAGATAGTTCAACCCGACATCGACCAGAAAGCCGAGCCGTTCATTGATTTCGCGCAAAATTCGCCGCGCGATCTCCTGTTCTTTGGGTTTCAGATGGGGTTCCAGCGCGGCAAACCAGTCGCGCGCCCGGGTGATCGACATTTCGGTCAGCCGGGCGATATTGAGGCCGTAAATCTTGACCGCCAGGGCTTCCGGCTTGAGGCGCGCGCCGCCGCACACTTCGCAATTGGCGGTGATCTGAAAACGCGACAATTCCTCGCGCACCCAATTGGACTCGGTTTCGCGGAAGCGCCGCTCCAGATTGGGGATAATTCCTTCGAACGATCGTTCGGTCGTGAAACTGCGTGCCTTGTCCTTGTAATGCATGGGAATGACGACCTTGCCGCTGCCATGCAGGATGGCGTCGCGGGCTTGCGCCGGCAATTCGTCGAAGGGTTGGTCGAGACTGAACTGGTAATGCCGCGCCAGCCCCTCGAAGACCGGCATGGCATAGACCGACGGCACCGAATTCCAGGGCACCACGGCGCCCTGGCGCAGGCTTTTGCGTTCGTCCGGCACCACCAGATCGGCGGCAAAATGCATGTTTTGTCCCAGCCCGCCGCAGGCCGGACAGGCACCGAACGGATTGTTGAAGGAAAACAGCCGCGGCTCGATTTCGTCGATGGTGAAGCCGGAGACCGGACAGGCGAATTTGGCCGAGAACATCACCCGGTCGCCGCCATCGGCCGGCTCGCCGATCACCAGTCCGTCGCCCAGACCGAGCGCCGTCTCGAAACTGTCGGCCAGCCTTTGGGCGATGCCGGGGTTCACCACCACCCGATCGACCACCACTTCGATGTCATGCTTCAGTTTCTTGTTGAGTGCCGGTGCCTGATCGATGTCGTAGATCTGCCCGTCGATCTTGACGCGCTGGAAGCCTTTGCGCTGCAGATCCTGCAATTCCTTGCGATATTCGCCCTTGCGCCCGCGCGCCAGCGGCGCCAGCAGCAGCAGGCGGGTGCCCTCCGGCAGTGCCAGTACCCGGTCGACCATCTGCGACACGCTCTGGCTTTCGATCGGCAGTCCGGTGGCGGGCGAGTGCGGCACGCCGATCCGCGCAAACAACAGCCGCATATAGTCGTAGATTTCGGTGACGGTGCCGACCGTGGAACGGGGATTCTTCGAGGTGGTCTTCTGTTCGATGGAAATCGCCGGCGACAATCCCTCGATCAGATCCACGTCGGGTTTGCCCATCAGTTCAAGGAATTGGCGGGCATAAGCGGACAGCGATTCGACATAACGGCGCTGTCCCTCGGCATAGATGGTGTCGAACGCCAGCGACGATTTTCCCGACCCGGACAACCCGGTGATCACCACCAACTGGTCGCGCGGAATGTCGACATCGACATTCTTCAGATTATGTTGACGGGCACCGCGAACGCGCAGATAGGAGGTCATGCATTTTCCGGGGGAACAAGCGGGAACTTACCCTCAAACATAGGGCTGCCGATGCTCGCTGCCAAGGCCGCACCGCGCTTGACAGCAAAAAATGTTCTTGTTATGTTCCAATGTCAGCCAAGGGGGGTCGCATGAAGCTTTATTGGGCGCCGCAAACCCGCGCCTTTACGGCCTTGTGGATGTTGGAAGAATCCGGCTTGCCCTATGAGCGGGTGCTGATGGATTGGCGGGGCGGGGCGCTTTCGACCGACTCCTATCGCGCCATCAACCCGATGATGAAGGTCCCGGCGCTCGAGGATGGGCCGGTGAAAATGGCGGAGACCGGCGCGATCTGTGCCTATCTCGCCGAACGGGCGCCCAAGGCGGGCCTGGCGCCAGCGCTCGGCGATCCAAGGCGCGGGCGCTATTGGCAATGGCTGTTTTTCGGCGGCAATTGCATCGAACCGGCGGTCGCGCAGATTTTCGCCAAATTCGAGATGACCCCCGGATCGGCGGCATGGGGCGATTCCCAGCGCGTCTTTTCGGTGCTCGAACAGGCCCTGACTCCCGGACCCTGGCTGCTGGGCGACGAATTTTGTGCCGCCGACGTGGTGGTTGGCGCCTATGTCGACATTTTGGTGCATCGGATGAAAGTGCTGCCCGCCAAGCCGGCTTTTGCCGCCTATATCGAGCGCAGCCGGGCGCGGCCGGCGCACCGGCGCGCCAGTGCCATCGACCAGGCGGGATGATCGGCGGCCGCATTGCCAAGCACAAGCTTTTCCGACTAAAAATATCAATCGAGATCACAGGAGCAGAGTCATGGCGGGTAGCGTCAATAAAGTCATTCTTATCGGCAATCTCGGTCGCGATCCCGAAGTTCGGCATGGGCAGGACGGTTCCAAGATCGTCAATCTCAATATCGCCACCTCGGAAAGCTGGAAGGACAAAAGCAGTGGCGAGCGCAAGGAAAAAACCGAATGGCATCGTGTCGTGGTGTTCAATGACCGCGTCGCCGATGTCGCGGAGCGCTACCTGAAAAAAGGCAGCAAGGTTTATATCGAGGGCGCGCTGCAGACCCGCAAATGGACCGATCAATCAGGTGTTGAAAAATACAGTACCGAAATCGTGATCGGCCGCTTCAAGGGTGAATTGACCCTGCTGGACGGTCGCAACGACAATGCCGGTAACGACGCGTCGGGCGAGTCCGACTACGCCGCGCCCCGCGCCGCGCCGGCCAAGGCCGCGCCTGCCGCCACCAGCTGGGAGCCGCCGGCTGATCTCGATGATGAGATTCCGTTCTAGCCCTCGACTGGGACTGAGGTTTTGAGCCACAGGGGATGGTACAAGGCGATTTCCAGTCAGCGCCGCTCGGAGGTCTTATTCTCGACGGCAGCGAAGTCGCCGGCAAATATTTGTACCAGATGATCGAGCGTGACATAGGTGCGAAGCGCCTGATTGACCTGGTCCACGCTGGTGCTTTGGACTTTGGCCTCGCGCTCGGCTTCGAAGGCCATGGTGCGGCCGATTTTCATCTGGCTGGCGAATTGTGCCGCCAGGCTGCGGTCCTGCGTGCGGCCGACGGTCCATGATTGTAGCAACCCGCTCTTGGCTTCGGTCAATTCTTCCGGAGTGACGCCGTCCTGCAGCAGTGTCGCCAGGAGCTGGCCGATATCGGCCTTGAGCCTGGGCAAATTCTGCGGCGCATAGATGGCGAACAATGTCAGGTAGCTGTTGGGTTCAAACGGATTGGTCCAAAGGTTGGAGCCGGCGCCATAGCTGATGCCGTCCCGCTGACGCAGACGGTCGGCGATTCGGCTCTTCAAGCCGGCGGATCCCAATATACGGTCGCCCAGGAGCAGGGGAACCGCAGCCGGATCGTCATCCTGCAGCCTCATCGACAGGCCAGCCAGATAATAAGCGTTGGCCTTGTCCGGTGCCTCCAGCTGCTGGCTGGCGCTTGGCGTCACCCGATAGGGTACCGGAACACGCCGATATGGCTTGGTTGCCTGCCAGGTGCCGAACAGCCTTGTCACCTGCGGTTCAACCGCGCCGGCGTCGAATTCGCCGACCAGCGCCAATTGCGCATGGTCGGCGCCGTAAAACGCGTCATGGAACGCCTTCAGATCTGCGACCGTGACCGCCTTGATCGCATCGATTTGCTCATCCCAGCTTTCGGCGTAGCGGACGTCTCCTTTCGGATAGGGGTTGTCGGCGCGGGCCAGGGCGTTCTGCGCGATCGCTTCGGGTTGCTGGCGGCGCGCCTCGATGACGGTAAGCGACTCAGTTTTGAGCTGCAGCAACTCGGCCTCGGGAAAAGTCGGATGGCGCACCAGATCGCCGATCAGATCGAGCAGGTCACCCAGCTGGTCGCGCTTGGTTTCGAAGGTAAGTGTGACATGGTCGACATAGGCCTGGACCGACAAAGTGGTCTTGAGCTGCTCCAGCCGGTTGGCGATATCCTTGTGGCTGAGCGCCCCGGCGCCGCGGTTCAGCATCTGGGCAACCGTGCGGGCGAGCGTCTTCTTGCCCTTCAGGCTGTCCACATCGCCAAGATTGATCACCAGGGTGCCGGCCACCGTTTCGCCGCGATTCTTCTTGACCAATTCGGCCAGTTGCAGGCCGCTTTTGAGGCGCGTGCGCCGCGTGCGCTGCTCGATGTTGGCGGGGCTGGGGTCGAAGGATTCGCCGGCCGGCAGCGCTTTATTGCCTTGATAGGCGGCCACCAATTTGTCGATTTCGACCGGCGCCGGCATGGCGGCGCGGTCGGGTGCGGGAGTCGGCACATAGTCACCAAAAGTACGGTTGGAGTCCTTGAAATAGGTCTCGGCGACATGCTGCACGTCGGCGACCGTGACCGCTTTGATGCGATCGCGGTCGAGGAAGAACAGACGCCAATCGCCGACCGCGATCGCCTCGGACAGGCCTACGCCGAATTGCGCCGGATCATCGATGGTTTTTTCGATCCCGTTCACCAGTGCGACTTGTGCGCGCTTGACTTCGCCCTCGGTGACCGGACTCTTGCGGACCGTCTCGGCGACATCCAGCATGGCCTTGGCCGCCTTGTCGCGGTTTTGGCTTTTTTCCAGGGTGGCAAACAGCAGGACGAAGCCGGGGTCGCGCAAGGGCATGGCAGCGGCCGACACGGTGGCCGCCAGTTTCTTTTCCACCAGCGCCTGGTAGAGCCGGCCGTTCGGTGTGTCACCCAAGATCTCGGACCACACTTCCAGCGCGGCAAAATCGCCGCTGGCGGCTTGCGGGATGTGATACAGCGCGCCGACGATCTGGATGTCGCCAACCCGCGATAGGCTCACTGCCCGCGCGCCGTCCTGAACCGGCTCCACCGTCCACAAAAGCGGCAGGACGCGCTCGGGCCTGGCGATGGCACCGAAGGTGCGGCCGATCCGCTGCAGCGTCTGGTCGGGGTCGAATTTGCCGGTGACCATCAGCACCGCGTTGTCCGGCTGGTAATAGGTCCGATAGAACGCCTGCAGATGCGCGATATCGACATTCTCGACGTCGGACCGCGCGCCGATTGCGCTTTTACCATAATTATGCCACTGAAAGGCGGCAGCGGTCATCTTCTCCCGCAGAATCCGCGCCGGGTTGTTTTCACCCTGTTCCATTTCATTGCGCACCACCGTCATCTCGCTGTCGAGATCCGCGCGCGCAATATTGGAATGGACCATACGATTCGCTTCCATGCCGAGCGTCCAGTCGAGATTGTCGGAGCCGGCGGTGAAGGTCTCGTAATAATTGGTGCGGTCGTACCAGGTCGACCCGTTGAAACGCATGCCGCGCTTGGCAAATTCCTGGACGATGCTGTTGCCGGGATAGTCCGGCGAGCCCTTGAACATCAGATGTTCGAGCAGATGCGCCATGCCGGTCTCGCCATATTTTTCCATCCGGCTGCCGACCAGATAGGTCACATTGACCGTGGTGGTCGGCTTCGACTCGTCGGGCGCCAACAGCACGCGCAATCCATTGGCGAGGCGGAATTCACGCACGCCTTCGACGCTGGCGCCCCTGACCGGCGCGATCGCTTGTTCGGCCCGAACCGGCGCCGCCAGCACAAGGGCGAGCGCAAAAAGAATGGCAACCGAACCCCGCATGGAACCTCCCGACAACCGACTTGTTCGCGGCAATGCCGGCGACCAGTCTATCGCGGCGGCGCCGGCCGGCAGAAGGGCTGGCCAGCAGGTCCCATGTGCGCGCCGACCAAGGGTGGGAAACTGGCGATCGGCTAATGTCGTTAGAGCCCCGACGACCCTTGCGGGGCCAATGATGGCGGCTGCTGGATGGGCATTGGCGATGCCGTCTGGGACTGTCCCGCCGCCTTGTCGCGCCGTTCCTTAGCGGCGCTGACCACCGTCGCTGGCGGGGGCAGGCCGACGATCACCGGCTTGACCTCCGCGTCGCGCGGTTGCACCGCAAGAATCTCAATATCGTCGAAGCTGCTTTCCGCGGCATCAGAGGCGCGACCGGCACACAGCAAAATCAAGGACGTGGCCAGCACGGCGCGCGAAACTTGCATGACAGACCCTTATCCAAGAACGGATAAGGACCAAATTAAGCAACTCTCATGCCAGTTGCCGGACGTCGATCTTTGTGACCGTCAGCTGACCCGCGCCCGGCCGACGCTGAAGCGCGCCAGTTCCTTGGCCGGCTTGTCCCAGCTGGGGTCGATCTCGGCGGCCTTGCTAAAATCGAGAAAGGCCTGTTTCAGATCCCCGGAATCCTCATAGGCCAGGGCTCGGTTGAAATAGACCCGTTCCGGATGGCTGGGTTGCAAGGCCAGGGCGCGGGTGAAATCGGCTTTTGCCGCGTCATTTTGATGGAGCGCCCAATGCGCGGCGCCACGGTCGTTGAAACCGTCGGCCAAAGTGGGTTTCATCGCCAGGGCAATGTCCAGATCGGCGATCGCTTCGGTATATTCGCCCCGCGCGATATACAGCACGGCGCGATTGATCATCGCCGGCGCCAGTTCGTTGGACGTGGCATGCGCCCAATGCACGGCGTCGTTGCAGGTCAGCAGATCATTATAGGAGGCGGTGCCGGTGCTGGACGCCTTGGCAGCGAGATTGGCGCAGGCCTCGATCGGGCTGGTACCCAACACGGTGATCGCTTCTTGCGCCGAAGCGGCGCAGGCGACAAACGCCAGGGAACCGAACACGGAAAAACGGAGCAGTGATCTTTTCGACATTTCCTTTATATTCCTCATGCTACCGAGGTTGAAGCCAAGCGATGATAGCAATTGCTGAAAAATTTAGCAATTCCACTCGTTTTCAGCCTATTTTTTAGGCAAACTTGCTGCCGGGGGAGGTCTGGTGATGTATCGCACTCATTTTGAGCAAATTCGCGCTGCGCTGTGCTTGATCGTGGTCCTGTTGACGGCCGCAATCGCCGCGCCGGGCTGGGCGGCGGCACCGATGGCCAAGACCCAAGCACCTGGCTATTATCGACTGATGCTGGGCGATTTCGAGGTGACGGCGCTGAGCGACGGCGGCTTCGATTTGCCGGTGGATAAGATCTTGACCCACATCTCGCCCGAGAAATTGGCGACCGATCTGGCCCGCGCGCATCTGCAGTCCCCGGTGGATACCTCCTGCAACGCCTTTCTGATCAATACCGGCGACAAGCTGGTGCTGGTCGACACGGGAGCCGGCCTGCTGTTCGGCCCGACCGGCGATCACCTGCTGGCCAATCTCAAAGCCTCCGGCTATCAGCCCGAACAGGTGGACGAGATTTACATCACGCATATGCATGGCGACCATATCGGCGGCCTGATCAAGGACGGCCAGTTGGTGTTCGTCAATGCCATCGTACGGGCCGACAAGGCGGAATCCGATTTTTGGCTGAGCCAGGCCAATTTCGACAAGTCCCCCGAGGCAATGAAGGGTGCCTTTAAAAGCGCGATGGCGATGCTTTCGCCCTATGTTGCCGCCGGTCATTTCAAGCCGTTCGAGGGCGAGACCGTTCTGGCGCCTGGCATCACCGCGGCGCCGAGCCATGGCCACACCCCCGGTCACAGCAGCTATGTGGTCGAAAGCAAAGGGCAGAAACTCGTGCTGATCGGCGATCTGGTGCATGTCGGCGCGGTCCAGTTCAGCGACCCCTATGCCACTATGACCTTCGACAGCGACAGCAAGTCGGCCGAAGCCGAACGCAAGAAGATTTTTACAGTGGCGGCGCAACAGGGATTTCTGCTGGGCGCGGCGCATTTGCCATTTCCTGGAATCGGCCATGTCGCCGCCGCCGGCAAAGGCTTTCTCTGGCAGCCGATCGACTATGCCAGGTTGCGTTAGGATCTCTCCCAGGCGGAGCGTAGCAAGCGCGCCAGCCTGTCACCCGTAAAATCCACTGCGCCCCGCAGGTCGAAGACTTGCCGCGCGGAGCCACGCGGGAGTACTATACCCCCCTATAGTATATATCGGGGGCAGCATGGGTCATATCGCGCGGGAAAAGCAGAAACTGCTCAATCGCATCCACCGGCTGCGCGGCCAACTCGACGCCATCGAGCGGACGGTGCAACAGGAAGGGCGCTGTGTCGAACTGCTGCAGCAAATTGCCTCTTGCCGCGGTGCCATGAATGGGCTGCTGGCGGTGGTGCTGGAAGATCACATCATGACGCATCTGGCAGTGGTCAATGAAGACCCTGGCGAAGATGTCGGCGATGCCCGGAGCCAATTGGTCGACATCGTTCACAGCTATTTCAAGTGAGGTCGGCATGAGCGATTTTTACGATCACCCCTTCGCCACCTATAACGACCATGTCTTCCTCGGCGCCGGTCATGCCAGCAATGAGCGCAAGACCTGGATGGTGATAGCGCTCTGCACGGTGATGATGGTGGCGGAGATCGTTGGCGGCAGTCTGTTCGGCTCGCTGGCGCTGGTCGCCGACGGTCTGCACATGTCGACCCATGCCGGCGCCATGCTGATCGCCGCACTGGCCTATACCTATGCGCGGCGCCATGCGCGGGACAAGCGCTTCGTGTTCGGCACCGGCAAACTCGGCGATCTGGCCGGGTTTTCCAGCGCCATCGTTCTGGCGATGATTTCGCTGCTGATCGCCTATGAGGCGCTGGTCCGCTTTCTGTCGCCGGTGCCTATTGAATTCGGCGAGGCGATCCCGATCGCCGGCGTCGGCCTGGCCGTCAATCTGCTGAGTGCCTGGCTGTTGCGCGACGATCATGACCATCACCACGGTCACGACCACGATCATGACCATGACCATGACCATGATCACGACCACGATCACGTTCATGACCACGATCATGAACAGGGTCATGACCACAATCATGCCGGCCACCACCATAAGGACAGGCGCGATCTCAATATGCGGGCGGCCTATGTCCATGTCGTCGCCGACGCCGCCGTTTCGGTGCTGGCGATCGCCGGCTTGCTGATGGCGCGCAGCTTCGGCTGGCTGTGGATGGACCCGCTGGCCGGTATGATCGGCGCCCTGGTGATCGCCAATTGGTCCTTCGTGCTGGTCCGCGACACTGGCGGGGTACTGATGGATGTGCGCACCGACGATCTCGTCACCGGCAAGGTCAAGAGTGCGATCGAGGCGGTCGGCGACCGGCTGGTCGATCTGCATATCTGGCGGCTCGGCCCCGGCCATCTCGGCGCCGTGTTGTCGGTGGTCAGCGACCAGCCCGGTCGCTGCCCGCAATATTACCACCAGCTGCTGGGCCGCTTCGAGGGGCTATCGCACATCACCGTGGAAGTCAATTTGCCGCTGTGAGAGTGGCGTCGCGGCAAACCGCGCCGAACCGGGCTTTGCCTTGTGAGGCATGGGGAACTCTGCTAGGGTCCGGCCTCGATGACGGTGGACCGGGCACGGTCCCGCGGCCGCTCCGTGCCTGCCGCCACCCCACCCCCTTGCCAAGCTCCGAGAACCTGCCTTGACCACGATCGCACAGCCTCCTGCCTTCGACATCACGCCGGTGACCATCGAAGACGAGATGAAACGTTCCTACCTCGATTACGCCATGAGCGTGATCGTGTCACGCGCCTTGCCCGACGTTCGCGATGGGCTGAAACCGGTGCATCGCCGCGTGCTGTTTGCGATGAAGGAAGGCGGCTATGATTTCAACAAGCCGTTCCGCAAATCGGCCCGTATCGTCGGCGACGTGATGGGCAAATACCACCCGCACGGCGACGCGTCGATCTACGACGCCATGGTGCGGATGGCGCAGGATTTCTCGATGCGGCTGCCGCTCATCGACGGGCAGGGCAATTTCGGCTCGATGGACGGCGATCCGCCGGCGGCGATGCGCTACACCGAGGCCCGCCTGAGCCGTGCCGCCCATTCGCTGATTGACGACATCGACAAGGAAACCGTCGATTTCCAGTCCAATTACGACGACAGCTCGCGCGAACCCAAAGTCTTGCCGGCGCGTTTCCCCAATCTTCTGGTCAATGGCGCCGGCGGCATCGCTGTCGGCATGGCGACCAATATCCCGCCGCATAATCTCGGCGAGGTGATCGACGCCTGCTGCGCCTATATCGACAATCCAGACATCGGCCTGGAAGAATTGATGACTCTGGTGCCGGCCCCGGATTTCCCGACTGGCGGCGTCATTCTCGGCCGTGCCGGAACCCGTTCCGCCTATGCCACCGGTCGTGGTTCGGTGGTGCTGCGCGCGCGCTGCGCCTTCGAGGAGAACCGCAAGGACCGCACCGCGATCATCGTCAGCGAAATGCCCTATCAGGTCAACAAATCGCGCCTGATGGAACAGATTGCCGAACTGGTACGCGACAAGCGGATCGAGGGGATCTCCGATTTGCGCGACGAGTCCGATCGCGACGGGGTCCGCGTGGTGATCGAACTCAAACGCGACGCGGTCCCCGATGTCGTGCAGGCGCAACTCTACCGTTTCACACAATTGCAGACCACTTTCGGCGTCAATGCGCTGGCGCTCAACGGTGGCCGGCCGATCATGATGACCTTGAAGGAGATCATCGTCGCGTTCGTCCTGTTCCGCGAGGAAGTGATTACCCGGCGCACCGTGTTTGAATTGGGGCGGGCCCGCGAGCGGGCCCACGTGCTGGTCGGTCTAGCTATCGCGGTGGCCAATCTCGACGCGGTGATCGCGCTGATTCGCGCGGCCGCCGATCCGGCGGTGGCGCGCGAGCAGCTGATGGAGCGGGCCTGGCCGGCCGACGATGTGGTGGCGCTGATCGAACTGATCGACGAGCCGGGACGCGGCGTCGAGGCCGGACTTTACCGTCTGTCCGAGATCCAGGCGCGCGCCATTCTCGATTTGCGGCTGCACCGGTTGACCGGACTCGAACGCGAAAAAATCCATCAGGAACTGAACGAGATCGGTACCCAGATCGAGGAATATCTGTTGATTCTCAGTTCACGCCAGCGTCTTTATGAGATTCTGCGCGAAGAACTGGTTGACATGAAGAACCAGTTCGCGACGCCACGCCGCACCAGCATCGAAGAGTCCGAGTTCGAAGTCGATATCGAGGATCTGATTGCCCGCGAGGACATGGTGGTGACGGTTACCAACACCGGCTACATCAAGCGGGTGCCGCTGTCGGAATATCGCAGCCAGCGGCGCGGCGGCAAGGGCCGCTCCTCGATGACGATCAAGGACGAAGATTTCATTACCGAATTGTTCGTCGCCAACACGCATACGCCCATCATATTTTTCTCCTCGACCGGCATCGCCTACAAGATGAAGGTCTATCGCTTGCCGCTCGGCACGCCGCAATCGAAGGGCAAGGCCATGGTCAATTTATTGCCGCTCGAATCGATCGAAACGATCTCGACGGTGATGCCATTGCCGGAGGACGAAGACAGTTGGAGCGATCTGCATGTCATGTTCGCCACGCAAAGCGGCTATGTAAGGCGCAATCTGCTGTCGGATTTCACCGATATCCGCGCCAATGGCAAGATCGCCATGAAACTTGACGAGGGCGACCGCCTGATCGGCGTCAAGACCTGCAGCGAAACAGACGATATTCTGCTGGCGGCGCGCAATGGCAAATGCATCCGCTTCCCGGTCACCGACGTGCGGGTGTTCGCCGGCCGCACCTCGACCGGTGTGCGCGGTATCCGCCTGGAAGCCGACGATTCGGTGATCTCGATCTCGGTTCTGCGCCACGTGCCCTACGACTCGGAAACGCGGGACGCTTATTTGCGCGGCGAATTGCCGGCGGAACAGACCGAACTGATGACGGCGCAGGAACAGCATATTCTGACCGTGAGCGTCAACGGCTATGGCAAACGTACCTCGTCCTTCGAATACCGCATCACCGGCCGCGGTGGCAGCGGTATCGCCAATATCGATCTGACCGACAAGACCGGACCGGTGGTGGCATCCTTCCCGGTCGGTCCCGAAGATGGCGTCATGCTGGTTACCGACGCCGGCAAGCTGATTCGCACGCCGGTTGACGACATCCGCATCGTCGGCCGCAAGAGCCAGGGCGTCATGCTGCTACGCACGGCCGAAAACGAGATCGTCGTCTCGGTGGCGCGTTTGGCGGATCTGGCCGGCGCCGAAGAAGACGAGATCGAAGGCGAAGGCGAGACGCAAGACGACGACGGCGGCAGCGATCAAGGCGGCGCGCCGGAAGCGGATACCCCCTTGATATAGGACCGGAGGCGCGCAATGGGTCACCCGCGTATCGCAATCTATCCCGGAACTTTCGATCCGATCACCTACGGCCACCAGGACATCATTCAGCGGGCGGCGCGCATCGTCGACCACCTCATCGTCGGCGTCGCCGCCAATGCCGGCAAGGGCCCGCTGTTTTCGGTGGAAGAACGCGTATCGCAGGTAAAGGATGACATCGGCGGCTGGAAGACCAAAAATGGCACCCTCATCGAAGTCCGGGCATTCGCCAGTCTGCTGATGAATTTTGCCATCGAATGTCGGGCCGAAGTGATCATTCGCGGATTACGCGCCGTTTCGGACTTCGAATATGAGTTTCAGATGGCGGGGATGAATACCCGGCTCAATCCCGATGTCGAGACGATGTTTCTGATGGCGTCGGAGCGATGCCAGTTTATTTCATCACGATTTGTCAAGGAAATCGGACGGTTAGGTGGCGATATCTCATCTTTTGTATCACCCTTGGTGCAGCAGAGGCTGAATGACCGCTGGGCCGACAGCAGAGAAGAAGGAACGCAAACATGAGCAAGAAGCCGGCGACCGCCGTGGATTTGGAGAATACCCTTTATCTCGACCTCAAGGACGGACGGGTGACGATCGCGCTGCGCCCCGATCTGGCCCCCAATCATGTCGAGCGGATCAAGGAATTGGCGCGCGAGGGCTTCTATGACGGCGTGGTCTTTCATCGGGTGATCGATGGATTCATGGCTCAGGGCGGCGATCCGACCGGGTCGGGCATGGGCGGCTCCGGCCAGAAATTGAAAGCCGAATTCTCCCGCGTCGCCAAGCATGTGCGCGGTGTCTGCTCGATGGCGCGCAGTCAGAATCCGGACAGTGCCGACAGTCAGTTTTTCATCATGTTCGACAAGGTAACCAGCCTCGACGGGCAATATACCATCTGGGGCGAAGTGACCGATGGCATGGATTTCGTCGACATGATCAAAAAGGGAAATTCGATGGCCAATGGAACGGTGACCGATCCGGACAAGATCGTCAGCCTGCGCGTGGCCGCCGACCTGGAACCGGCATGACGCGGCGACGCTGCGCTAAGGTCCTGGTCGGCCTGCTGCTGCTGTGGATGGCGGGCGTCGGGCCGACCCGGGCCGAGCCGGCCATCAGCGATCCCGAGAACACGCTGATCATGCAATTGAAGACCGGGCAGGTGATGATCGCCCTGCGTCCCGACCTCGCGCCGCGCACCGTGTTGCGGGTCAAGCAACTCGTGCGTCAAGGATTCTATGATGGCACGCCGTTTCATCGGGTAATCGACGGCTTCATGGCGCAGGGCGGCGATCCCACCGGCTCCGGCCAGGGCGGCTCCGGTTTCAAGCTGGCCGCCGAATTTTCGACGGAGCCGCATCTGCGCGGTACCGTGTCGATGGCCCGCGCCGCCGGTTTCGACAGCGCCGACAGCCAGTTCTTCATCTGCCTGGCGCCGGCACCCAAACTGGACGGCAAATATACCATCTGGGGCGAGGTGATCGACGGGATGGACCATGTCGACGCCATCAAAAAGGGCGACGAAGCCAAGGACGGCCGTGTTGCCAGTCCCGACCGAATCGTCTGGGTCAAGGTCGCGGCCGATTTGGCGCGTCCCTGAAACCAGCCTGCGCGCCTGGATTTCGGTCATTTTCGTCGAGGAGGCCTGCGGTGATCGGCAATGATGGAAAGCCAGTGGCCCGTGCCGCGGTGCTGGCCGCGATCAGCGTCTATAACAGCGAGGCGCGGGGATCAGTGGCCTTTGCCGCGATTCCAAGGTCCCTGGTGACCATTCTCGACCATCTGGCGGTCGGAAAAACCACTTATGTCAAGGGCCAGGACGGCCAGTTGCAGATTACCCGCGGCAAGGACCGCAAAGTGGTCGGACGCTGACAGGGCGGCCCTCTCACTTTGTCTGGCATGTTCAATTCTATACTTTTCGGCGCCTCCGCCGGCTGATAGGATAGGGCGATGTTGTACGAGTTCCTTTTGGCCAACAGAGGTGACTTGCTCGGCCGGTGCCGGACGAGGGTGGATCAACGACACTCACCGGAACAGTCGGACGAGGAACTGAAGCGCGGCATACCGCTCTTTCTCGACTTGCTCATCGAAATGCTTCGATTGAAGGAGACGCCCGGTTCCGTCCCCCAAAGCAGTTCGTCCAATGGCTCGAAAGTGGGAGAAGCAGGGACCGACATGGGCGTGTTCGCGACGCGGCACGGGCGCGATTTGATGCAGAGTGGATTCACGGTCGAACAGGTGGTCCGCGAATATGGCGATCTTTGCCAGGTCATCACCGGCCTGGCAGTCGAACGGGGCGCGCCGATCGGTGTCGAGGAGTTCCGCACACTCAACCTCTGCCTCGACGATGGAATCGCCGGTGCCGTCACTGAATTCGCCTATAATCGCGACCTTTTGATGGCGGACAGCGGCACCAAGACACTGAATCAGCGCTTGGGTTCTTTGGCGCACGAGTTGCGCAATCTCCTGCAGACGGCCACGCTTGCCATTCGCGTCATCAAGCGAGGCAATGCCGGCTTGAGTGGCGCAACCGCTTCAGTGCTCGACAGCAGCCTGGTCGCCATGAGCAATCTGATCGACAGGTCGCTTGCCGAAGTCCGAATTACCGCGGGAATGCCGGCGCGCTACCAGCTACTGTCGGTTGCCGATTTCATATCCGACGTAAAAATATCCGCCTCGCTGGAGGCCGACCTGCACAATTGTGACTTGCACGTTTCCCTCATTGACCCGACGATCGCGGTCAATGTCGATCGCGACCTGCTGTTTTCAGCGGTCGGCAATTTGCTGCAAAATGCCTTCAAGTTCACCAGACCCAGCTCCGCCGTCACCTTGAACGCCTATGCCGAAGCTGATCGCGTGATGATCAGCGTCGACGATAGCTGTGGCGGCCTGGCGCCCGGGGTCGAGGAAAAAATGTTTCTTCCCTACACCCAGAGCGACACGGATAAATCGGGCGTTGGCCTCGGGCTGTCGATCTGCCGGCGCGGTGTCGAGGTTAACAATGGCGTTCTTAGCGTCCGCAATATTCCCGGATCAGGATGCGTATTCACCATCAGCCTGCCCCGACATGCGATACCCAAGTCACTCTGATTGGTGAGCGCGGCGGGGCTCGAACCCGCGACCTACTGATTAAAAGTCAGTTGCTCTACCAACTGAGCTACGCGCTCGCCTTGTCGGGCGGGGGCACACCATAAAAGCGCGTCGCCAACGGGTCAACCGTTACGGTGCAGATCCAGGCGTCTTGTCACCGGGGTGGCCGTCGCCCTGCTGTGGCACCACTGTCATGCCGACTTCCAACTGCCATGCAGGCCGAGCGGAACCACATAAGGCAGGGTGCCGAGCGCAAGCGGCCCATTCGAGAGATGCTCGGCGTCAAAGACGGCGAAGCGGGTCTGCCCGGCCTGCCAGTCGAGCGAAGAACCGATGATCCAGCCTTTGCCTTCTTTCCCATCCGGATGCGGAACGAAGACATGCTCGTCGGCAATGACGGTCGGCCCATAGTTGAACTGGTTGAGCCGGCCGCTTTCGCGATCGAACCGGTTCACCAGATTGAGCGCCTCTACCACGCCACCTGGCGCGGATTTGGCCCGGCCCATCGAGAAGGCGACGCGCGAGCGGCGTGTGACGAAGCGCTCATCGAAACGCGGGAATTCGCCATAGCCGCCCAGACCGGCAAGGGTAGGTCATGCCACC
>Ga0302320_10005499_pt1 | contig 28372 bp, 23 predicted proteins | sample Bog_T0_3_FD_202130 | JGI IMG/M metagenome (GOLD analysis project Ga0302320, IMG submission 202130) | Peat permafrost microbial communities from Stordalen Mire near Abisko, Sweden - Bog_T0_3 | ecosystem: Environmental > Terrestrial > Soil > Wetlands > Peat | place: Sweden: Abisko, Stordalen Mire...
GTGCCGACACCCATCCACGCGAAAGCCAGCCATTTCGCCTCGGTCATATCGCGGACCGTCGAGAAGACCACCAGCAACATGAAGAAGACGATCATTTTCCGCACCTGCGCGGTGCCGTAGGCGGGGTCGGGCGAGCAGGCTAACGCTACTAAGGTCCAGACCAGAAACAATCCCAGAGGAATGGCGAGGCGAGGCCAGCGGAGCGGCAGGCCGGAGAGCAGCAGCGTACCCAGAGCCAATGCCAGCAGGGCCTGGGACACGGCGATCGACAGCAGAATCGATATGGCCGACGCGCAGCCCAGCCACAGGCTCCATCGCTTCAGCCAGGTGGGGGGAACCAATCTTGTAGGATAGACGATCGGGAGCATGGAGACGCGGACCTGAAAGAACGCGACTGTCGTCGCATGTCCCGCTTTGCATTCGCCAGAGCTTTGCGCCACGGTGTACGATGGTTTGAAGGCTCATGAAGTTCCTCGAAGCGCTCGATCCGGATGCCAGGGAACGCGAGTTGGCGCTGGCTCTCGATTCCGAAAAGATTCCCGCGCACATCGCCATTATCATGGACGGCAACGGCCGTTGGGCGAAGCGCCGGGGCTTGCCGCGCATTGCCGGGCATAAAGCGGGCGTGGCCAGAGTGCGCACCGTAGTTGAGGATTGTTCGCGTCTCGGCGTAAAAGCGCTCACCCTCTACGCGTTCTCGGCGGAAAACTGGAAACGGCCCCGCACGGAAGTCGATATGTTGTGGCGTCTTCTGCGCTATTACCTCCGGCATGAGCTCGAAGACTTGCAGCGCAACGACATTCGCCTGCAATCGAGTGGGCGCGTAGAAGCCCTGCCCTCGCGGGTATTTGAGGAATTGCGCGCGGCCGAACAGGCGACGGCCCGCAACCAGGGGATGCGCCTCAACCTGGCCATTAATTACAGCGCCCGTAATGAACTGGTGGACGCGGTGAACGCGGTCCTCGACGAGGCTCGCATCGAGGGACGGCTTTCCGGCCTCGTGATCGACGAAGAGATGATTTCGCGGCGCCTCTACACGGCCGGCCTGCCCGAGCCGGATCTGCTGATTCGCACTTCCGGCGAAATGCGCGTAAGCAATTTTCTGTTATGGCAGATTGCCTACGCCGAACTCTATGTGACGGAAACGCTCTGGCCCGATTTCAATCGCGAGGAACTGCTGCGGGCAGTGCTCGATTTTCAGCGGCGCGAGCGGCGCTTTGGCGGACTCACGGCGCCTGCCGAAGCGGATACCAGGCCGGCTGTCAGGAGAGACGAGTTTGAAGCGGAGGAGATCGCCGTCTCCTCGCAATGAAGCGCGTTCTCACTGCGTTATTACTGGTTCCGATCGGCGTTTATGCCGCCCTCTTCGCTCCCCGCTCGATTTTCCTCGCGGTAGTCGCGTTATTCGCCTGCCTGTGTTTTCGCGAGTACGCGCGGATGACGGAATCGCGGCCTCTGGTAGGGTTCGCAGCGGGTTTGTTGCTGCTGATTGCCCCGCCGGAACAAATCACCGTCGTGGTTTCTTTGACCGTGCTGGCATGCATGTGCCTGCCCCTGGCGGCAGCCGATCCTGAAAAAGCGGCGGCAAGGTCGGGCGCTCTGCTGCTCGGCATCCTTTATATTTTCGGTGCGTGGAAGACGGCAATCCTGTTACGCGACGTCGACCTGCCCGCGCTGCGTCATCTGACTGCGGGGCGATACTGGCTGATGTTCGCGCTGATGGTGAACTGGATCGGCGATACCGGGGCGTACTACGCGGGGCGACAGTTCGGCCGTCACAAACTGGCGCCGGCCATCAGCCCGGGCAAGTCGTGGGAAGGCGCAGTGGCGTCGGCGCTCACGGCGATTGTATTCGGGCAGATCTATCTGCCGCTGGCTATCCCCGGGACTTCGTTGCTTAAGGCCGGACTGCTGGCACTGGCGGCGAACGTGGCAGGGCAGGCGGGGGATCTGGCGGAATCGGCTATCAAGCGCGGTGCGGGAGTCAAGGATAGCGGCACGCTGCTGCCGGGGCACGGAGGCATGCTCGACCGCGTGGACAGCACATTGTTCGCTTTGCCGGTGCTGTATGCGCTGGTTACGCTGCTTCACATATCGTGAAAGCGGATTTCGATGCTGAGCCGCACCGCGACGGGCTCGCCATCTTTTCGCGCTGCCTCAAAACGCCATTGCCTGACGGCGTCGACGGCGTTCTGATCGACCGCTTTATCGAGAGATCGTAAGACCCGCACGTCCCGCGGCGCGCCCTCGGTAGTAACGATCAGGCCGATCAGCACCGAGCCGGAAATGCGAAACCCTTCTGCCGGGTGCTCCGGAGCCACCTGATGGACTACTTTGGGCGGTGTGATTCCCGGCCCCAGATCGTAGACCTGCTCCTGCTTCTGCTGTGGGCGGGCAACAGAGCACAGAAGAACGAATATGCAAAGAACCGCCCTGAAGCTGCGCATGATGAATAAACCCCGAAAGACGCCGTGCGGTTACCTGAGGTTGCAGATTTCACGCTCCGTTTGAGCCCCACGTTACACTGGGATCACACGAATGATTCCTCACGCGATCCCCGAAGGTTTAACCTTCGATGATGTGCTGTTGGTACCCGCCCGGAGTGAGGTTCTTCCAGCCGAAGCGGATACCAGAACCAGGCTGACCCGGCAGATTCCCCTGAACATTCCCATCGTCAGCGCGGCGATGGATACGGTTACCGAATCGGGCCTTGCTATAGCCCTCGCACAACAGGGCGGCATCGGCTTCATACACCGCAATATGACGCTGGCGCGGCAGGCCGAAGAGGTCGACCGGGTGAAGCGCAGTGAGAGCGGCATGATTGTCGATCCCATCACGATCCACCCGGATAAGCGTATCTCGGACGCCCTGGCGCTCATGGAACGCTATCGTATTTCCGGCGTTCCGGTCACGCGCGACGGAAAACTGGTCGGCATCCTCACCAATCGGGATCTGCGTTTCGAATCGCGCTTCGATATGCCCATCTCGGAAGTGATGACGAAGGATAACCTCATCACGGTTCCTGTGGGGACCACGCTTGAACAGGCCGAGGAAATTCTGCATCGTCACCGCGTGGAGAAGCTGCTGGTGGTGGACGACCAGTACAATCTCAAGGGCCTGATCACCGTTAAAGACATCCAGAAAAAGCTGAAATATCCCAATTCGGCGAAGGACGAGCAAGGCCGGCTGCGCGTGGGAGCGGCTGTCGGCGCCACCGGAGACTTTCTCGAACGTGCCCAGGAACTGGTGCACCGCAAGGTGGATGTGATCGCCATCGACACCGCGCACGCTCATAGTATCCGGGTGATCGAGGCCGTGAAGGCGGTGAAGAAGTCCATGCCCAATGTACAGCTGATTGCGGGCAATATGGGAACTTACGAAGCCGCGCGCGAGTTGATCGACCTCGGCGTGGATGGTATCAAAGTGGGCATCGGGCCAGGCTCCATTTGCACCACCCGCATCGTTTCAGGTGCGGGCGTTCCTCAGTTGACGGCCATAGCCGCGTGCAGCCGCGCCGCGCGGGAATCCGGCGTGCCGCTGATCGCCGATGGCGGCATCAAATTTTCGGGCGACGTCACCAAGGCCATCGCGGCCGGCGGCGACACGGTTATGATCGGCAGTCTGCTGGCCGGCACCGACGAGAGCCCCGGCGAAACCATCCTGTATCAGGGGCGGACTTTCAAGACCTATCGCGGCATGGGCTCACTGGGAGCCATGTCGACCGGCAGTACCGACCGTTATGCGCTCGATCCCAACCAGAAACTGGTTCCGGAAGGCATTGAAGGGCGCGTCGCGTCAAAGGGGCCGTTGGCGGATTTGGTGTATCAGATGGTGGGCGGGCTGAAGTCCGGCATGGGGTATTGCGGGTGCCGCACCATCCCGGAACTGCAGGAAAACGCCCGCTTTGTGCGCGTTTCGCCAGCCGGTCTGCGGGAGAGCCACGTGCACGACGTCATCATCACCAAAGAAGCGCCCAATTATCGTATTGAGTAATTCGATATTTTCCTTGTATAATCGAACTCACTGAACTTTCGCCTTTTGTTCGCATATCGTAAGGAGCTTCCGCATGGATGAAAAAGAACGCGCTCGCGCACTGGAACAGACCCTCGGTCAGATTGAGAAGCAGTTTGGAAAGGGATCGATTCTCCGGCTTGGATCGAGGGATGCCATCGTTCCGGTTTCGGTGATCTCGACCGGGTCCATCTCGCTCGACGCCGCGCTGGGGATTGGCGGCTTTCCGCGCGGGCGCATCAATGAGATTTACGGGCCGGAATCGTCGGGAAAAACGACCATCGCTTTGCAGGTGATTGCCGAAGCGCAGAAAAAAGGCGGGATGGCCGCGTTCATCGACGTGGAACACGCGCTCGATCCGAATTATGCACGCCGGCTTGGTGTGGATGTCGATAACCTGCTGGTTTCGCAGCCCGATTACGGCGAGCAGGCGCTGGAAATTACGGGGGCGCTGATCGCCTCGGGCTCGATCGACGTGCTGGTGGTCGATTCGGTGGCGGCGCTGGTTCCCAAAGCCGAACTCGATGGCGAGATGGGCGATTCCCACGTTGGCCTGCAGGCGCGTTTGATGTCGCAGGCGCTGCGCAAGCTGACTGGCGTGGTGTCGAAGTCGAAGACCTGTCTGATTTTTATTAACCAGATTCGCGAGAAGATCGGCGTCATGTTTGGCAGCCCTGAGACTACTACCGGAGGACGCGCGCTCAAATTTTATTCTTCTATCCGTTTGGATATCCGGCGCATTGCCGCAATCAAGGATGGCGATGCGGTATCGGGCAATCGAACCAAGGTCAAGGTGGTAAAGAACAAGCTGGCGTCGCCCTTCCGCGAGGCCGAATTCGACATCATTTACGGCGAAGGCATTTCGAAGGAAGGCGATCTGATCGATCAGGGCGTGATGCAGAACGTGATCGAAAAGAGCGGGTCGTGGTTGAGCTACAAGGGCGAACGTATCGGACAGGGCCGTGAGAACGCCCGCCAGTTCCTGAAAGACAATTCCGATATTCGCCAGAAGATTGAATTGGAGTTGCGGAAAGCGCTGGGACTGACTCGCGAGCCTCGCCCGGAGCCGGCGGTGAATGGACAAGTTGCCGAGCAATCGGGACCCGGTCCCAAGGCGATGCCAGCGGTAGCCCAGCGCGCCCGGTAAGAAGAGGCCGATCTACGTGGGGCAAATCGGCAGGCCAAAGGCCCGGTCCACGGGGCTTGCAAACTGTTGATTCTTAGTTGTGAGTAGGCGTTTTCGCCTGCGTTCTTTGTCGAAAGAGGGCTTTTCCAGCGGCCTGTGTCAACCTGCGGCCGATTGGTAATCGGCCTCCACGAAGTGGGTATCAAATCTCAGTGACGTATTACGATCACCGCGGTCCATCCCGTAGCGCCAGTAGCATCGTAAGCGTGAACCAGAATCGTATTCGACCCTTCGAGCAGAGGGATCGCCGAAGCCTGCCAGTGGCCAGTGCCGGTCGCCGTGCCCGCCGCGCCATCGCAGGACTGCCAGGTTACGCGTGTAACTCCGGCGCCCCCTGAAGCGGTCCCGGCAAGGGAGATCGTAGAGGTCCCGACCGTTACTTCCACGGATGAGGGCGAAGTGATGGCGACCGTCACCGGCGCACTGTTGACGGATGTCGCGGGCGGTGGACTAAGCGTGATGCTGGCGGTTTGCGAGGTGGTTTCGTGTACTGCGTCAAAGGCCGTTAAACTCACGGTATTCGAACCATTCACCAAGGTCACGCCGCTCGCCGTCCAGGCCGTGCCAGTAACGGAAGCCGCGCCGCTATAGCCGTGGTTAGTCTGCCATTGGACGGTAATGGGCGGGACGCCGCCCGACACGTTTCCGTTGACACTGGTCTCATTGGTTGAGGTAGACGAGGGCACCGCATTCAACATCAGCTGAAGTGCCGATGGCAATGCCGCGGGACCAGTCTGGCCGACGCCCGGAGCACTCGGCGCCGCACTGATCACAGTAGCCGCCCCCGGCGCGCCATACAGCGCCTGGACAGCCCCGATATCGTTCGCCGAAAGCTTCATATTGGTTCGGTAATACGGGTACATTACGTCGCCGGGATTGTCCGAGTGCCCCAGTCCAAGGGCATGGCCGGCCTCATGCAACGCCACGCTGTAGATATCCACCGTGCCGCCCACATGCCAGTGCACGTCCGCATTCATGTGCATGTCGCCCGCAATCGATTCGGCATTAACGGGAACCGGGTAAAACGTGTGCGCGATGACGCCGGTGGATCCCTCGAACGGATACGCGTCCCCGTGCGCTCCACTGGCGAATTCCACAAACACCGTGCGCGGCGCCGATGCGCTGGCGCCGAGCTGAAACACCACATTGGTGTGCTTCGACCATTCGTTTAGGGCCCGCACGATTTCGCTTTTGACCAGGGCGGCCGCCACGTTCGGCGTCAACGCGCCAAAGAAGTAGCCGAGGTGCGCGGTGTTGGCCGAGTCCAGATCCCAGCCATGCACAATGTTGGCGTACTGAGCCACGGGACCGGCCGCGGTCAGCATCCCCATACACGGATAGAGGTCGCCGCTTTCGCCCAACAAATCGAGATCGGCAGGGAAGATGTAGGCCACTTCATCGTGCGCCGCGAGAGCGGTCAGCCCCGTTGGCGAGGCCGTAACGATGTCATGAATGGCCATCAAAGTGGCAGGGCGCAGCGCGGTCATGCCTTCCGCGGCGAACACCGCATCCTGCGCGCTCTGGGGCACGTCCGCATGAAACTCCACAATGGCCGTAATCGCCGCCGCATTGCCGAGCGCGGGGCTCAGCTTGTCCGCGGGGTTCAATGGGGCGATCCAGGTCATCCCCGGGCGAGCCGTCACACTTCCGGTTTGCGCCGCCACCACGACCGCGTTGTCGGGCACCACACTTACCACCACGTTGCCATCGGCCAGCAGCATATTTAAATCTTCAGTGCTCGGAAAATGGTCGAACTGAACTATTCTATGGGCACCCGCCAGTGCCGCCCGCTGAGTTGCGGAAACGGCCGCGGGGTCGGGCTGAACGGTCCGCGTCTTCAGGTGAATTTCCTGGGCGAAACCTGCTCCCGCCGTTATCAGAATCAATGCTCCTATACTGCTGTACATGTTCTTTGATCGGCGGATTCCGCGGAGTGCTATATATAACGAGCGTTAACCCGTCAACGGTTTACATCAGCGTCAAAGGATCGACATCGATCACCAGAGCCGTAGCGCCCCACTTTTGTGCACGGGCATACTCCTGCGCCCGCTTCAGGAGAGCATTCAGTTCCTTGCGGCTCGCCGACTTAATCAGCAACTGATAGCGGAACTCGGCCTTGAGCCTCGGCACGGGGGCCTCCGCTGGACCCATGATTTTCATGTTCTCCGGCGCGGGTGTCAGCTGGTGTCCCAGTTCCGTGCTCATGCGCAGCGCGTGTTCCTGCTTCGGCGCGCGTACCAGCACGTTGGCCATGGCGCTGAATGGAGGGTATTTCATAAAGCGGCGGAATTGCAGTTCTTTCTCAAAAAACGCATCGTAATCCTGCCGCGCCGCCAGCTGCACCGCATAATGATCGGGATTGATCGTCTGCATGTAAACCACGCCTGGCAAATCGCCCCGTCCCGCGCGGCCCGCTACCTGCGTCAGCAGCTGAAACGTCCGCTCCGCCGCGCGAAAATCCGGCATACCCAGACCCACGTCGGCCGACACCACGCCCACCAGCGTCACGTTCGGAATGTCATGACCCTTGGCGATCATCTGTGTGCCGACCAGAATGTCGAAATTGCGCTCGCGAAAATTGTTGAGGATATCTTCGAACTGCCGCTTCCCCGTCACCGTATCGCGATCCAGACGCGCGATCTTCGCCTCGGGAAACTCACCATGCAGCTCATCCTCGACGCGCTCCGAGCCCGCGCCCATGAAGTGAATGTGCTCGCTCTGGCACTTGGGGCACACCGTGGGAACCTTTTCCGCATAGCCGCAGTAATGGCACAGCAGCCGACGGTCGCGCCGATGCCACGTCAATGTGACCGAGCAGTTGATGCACTCAATTCGCGTACCGCACGAACGGCACGCCACAAAGCTCGAAAAACCGCGCCGGTTCAGCAGCACCATGGCTTGCTCGTTATTCGAGAGCCGCTCCCGTATGGCTTCAATCAGCGCGCGCGAAAAAATGGCATGCTTACGGGTTTCGAGAAATTCCTGGCGCATATCGATGGGGATGACCGTAGGCATCGGCCGTTCCGCAATGCGGTCGGGCAATCCGAGCAAAGTATATTTACCGGACGACGCATTGAAGCGGCTCTCGAGGCTGGGCGTGGCCGAGCCCAGCACCACGCAAGCGCCCGCCGCCTGCGCCCGCACCACGGCGACATCACGGCCGTTATAGCGCGGATTCTCTTCCTGCTTGTAGCTCGCGTCGTGTTCTTCGTCGACCACGATCAGGCCGAGATTACGCACCGGCGCAAACACTCCGGAACGCGTCCCTACCACTACACTGGCGCCTCCCGCGCGGATCCTCCGCCACTGATCGGCACGCTCGGAATCGCTGAAAGCACTGTGGAGAATGGCTACGCGGTCCCCAAAGCGCGCATAGAATTGCCCCGCGACGGCGGGCGTCAACGCAATCTCCGGCACCAGCAGCAGCGCACTGCGGCCGCACGCCAGCGCCGCGTCAATCGCATTCAGATAAACCTCGGTCTTGCCCGATCCCGTGACGCCGTGCAGCAGAAACGTACAGAATTTTCGCGACTCGATGCCGGCGCCGATCAGATCGAAGGCATTGCGCTGGGCGGTATTCAGATCGTGCGGCGCGCGGATGGGAGCGCTCTTGATCGCCATCGGCTCCGGCGTTAGGGTCACCAATTGTTTGCGGGCCAGCGAGCGCGCGGCTGTGCTCGCGTTCTTCACCATCTCCTCCAGATCGCCCAGATTGTGCGTGCCGGGATGCAAGGAGAGATAAGCCATCAATTCGCGCTCAGGCTTGGGGAGTTTGCCCTGGGGCTGTGCCTCAGTCAACCCGATGCGCAACTTAGCCGATGGCGCGCGCAGCGGATCGCGATTTTCGTTAGTCTGCTCCACCACAACCCACCCGCGCTTCTCAAGCGACTTAAGAATTCGGTCCGCCAGCGGGATCTTCCGCTTCAGATGCGCCGCCGAGAGCGAGCGTGCGGCCAGCATCTGAATCACCTGGTTGACCGTGTCGTCATTCGAAGGGTCGATGGAAAGCTGCTTCGAAGCATCGCGCCCCGCGTCAGTCAGGGAATAGTTTTTACCCGACCGGATGTCGGCGGCAAGCGGGAGCATAGAGCGCAACACTTCGCCCAGCGGCGCGCAATAATAACCGGAAATCCAGCGGCCGAGGGCAATCAGTTCGTCGCTCAGGACGGGCTCGATGTCGATCAGGCGAAACGCATCCTTAACGGCGATCTCGGGATCGTCGTCGTGGACTCGCAGCGCCACGCCCGTAAGCTTGCGCGTGCCGAATGGAACTACTACGCGCGCACCGGTCTTAACGCGATGCTGCAAAGTAAGCGGGAGCGAGTAAGTAAAAGCCTGGTCGAGCGGCACCGGCAGGCTGACATCGCAGAAGCGAGGCAAGTTCCCAGTGTAGTCTGATGATTCGATACCATCTTGACTATGGCAACTCCATCCACCGCCCCGACCCCATCGCCAGTCCTCATCTTCGAGACCCTGCGCGCCTTTCAGGAAACCGGCGCCTTGAAAACAGCCATCGATCTGGGCGTATTCACCGCCATCGCGGAAGGTGCTTCCACGGCGAAAGATATCGCCGAAAAATGCGCTGCCTCCGAACGCGGCATCCGCATTCTATGCGACACGCTCTCAACCAGCGGCATTCTCAACAAGCGCGAAGGCGAGTACGAGAACACTTCCGATACCGCGCTCTTTCTGAATCGCCACTCCTCAGCCTACATGGGCGGCGTGGCGGATTTCATTTGCGGCCCGGAAATAATGATCGGATTCCTCCAGTCCCTCACCGATGCCGTGCGCAAAGGCGGAACCGTGTTGCCCGGCGAAGGCACCGTATCGCCGGAAAATCCCATCTGGGTCAAATTCGCCCACGCCATGGCGCCCCTCACCATTCCGCCGTCCAAAGCGATAGCCGGGCTCCTCGCGAGCACAGGTCCATTGAAGGTGCTCGATATCGCAGCGGGCCACGGCATGTACGGGATCACCATCGCGCGCCATAATCCGGAAGCTCAAATCACCGCGCTGGACTGGGCGGCCGTACTGGAGGTGGCCCAGGAGAATGCCGTAAAGGCGGGCGTGGCGGCGCGCTATTCGACAATCGCGGGGAGCGCCTTCGACGTCGAGTTCGGTTCCGATTACGATGTAATCCTGCTGACCAACTTCCTGCATCATTTCGACGCGCACACCAACGAGCGACTGCTGCGCAAAGTCCACGCGGCGCTGAAGCCCGGCGGCAAGGCCGTCACTCTTGAGTTCGTTCCCAATGAAGACCGCATCAGTCCGCCCAGTCCCGCGCGCTTCGCCATCACCATGCTTTTCACCACGCAGCGTGGCGACGCGTTCACCTTCCGTGAACTCGATTCCATGTTTCGCAACGCCGGCTTCGAGTCGAGCGTGCAGCATATGATCGAAACCCAGCAATCGGTAATCATCTCAACCAAATGAGTATCGTTCCCGCCAAACTCCACCACGTATCGCGCCAGACGCAGAAGCTCGACGAGACGCGCCGCTTCTATGTGGATGTGCTGGGTTTTCGCGAGCTCTCGTCGCGCCCGAATTTTCCTTTTCGGGGAGCGTGGCTTTACGGCTCGGGCATTCAGATTCATCTGATCGACGAACCGTATCACGAAACCGCCGGTCCACCGAATCCGCGCGAGAATCACATTGCGTTTCTGATCGAAGATATGGATGCGGCGGAGGAGACGCTGAAACAGCACGGCATTTCCTACAGGCGGCAGTCGTCGGCCGACGGCAGATCGGAGCAAATTTTCTTTCGCGATCCCGAAGGATGGATGGTGGAACTGGGAAATTACCGGCTGCCCATGGACGTGTAGACGCAATGTAGGGATAGCCCTTTGGCCTGTCCATCTCTTACAAACATGGACAGGCGGAAGAGCCAGGCCCACAGCACGTCGATCCGTTTTGCGAGACAATGTTCCTGACATGAACCACCGCCTCTCGCTCGGCGCCGCTTTCACCGCACTGCTCCTCACCGCGTTCTTCGTAACCGGCGGAGGCGCGCAGCCCAACTCTGTCAAGAAGATCGCCGATGGCGTCTGGTTTCGCGAAGGCGATATGAGCCAGGGGCACTCGAACAACGTCATCATCGAGATGAAGGACTACCTGATCGTCGTCGACGCCAATTTCCCCAGCGGCGCGCGTCTGGCCATGGCCGATGCCAAAAGGCTTTCGCCCAAGCCGGTGAAGTACGTCTTCATCACGCACCACCACGGCGATCACGACTACGGGGCCGCTGTCTGGACCGCGGCCGGCGCCACCACCTTCGCATACAAGGCCGTCGTCGACGAGATGAATCGCTATGAGCCCGCGCGCTGGCAAGCGGCCGCCAAGAGCCGGCCCGACGTCGCCGCCTTGAAGCGCGATGCACCCGAGAAGCCGCAGCAGACGTTCGATAAATCGCCCTACATCCTGAAAGATTCCACGCGCGAAGTGCAGTTCCTCTTCTTCGGCTGGGCGCACACACGCGGCGACGGCTTCGCCTGGCTGCCGAAAGAGCGCGTTCTCTGCACCGGCGATGCCTCCACCAACGGCCCGTATAACAACACCGCGGACGCCAATCTGGGCAACTGGCCCAATGTCCTCGCTGCAGCCGAAAAGCTGAACCCGCAGTTCGTCCTCCCTGGCCATGGACCCTCGGGCGGGCCGGAAATTCTGACCGGGCAGGCCAACTTCATGGTCGAACTAATCAAGGCTGTGAAGCAGGCAGTCGCGCAGGGCAAGAAGCTCGACGACATCGTCACCATGAAGGACGGCAAGCCTGTAGCGACATCCATCAAGCTGCCCGCCAGCGCGGATCACTGGGTGAGCAATTCACTCGCCGGCCACGTCGTCAACGCATACAACGAGGTCACGCAGAATAAACCCGTCGGCGACATACCCCATCCGTGAGGGCCCGTGCATTTGTGATTAACTAATACACATGAAAAAGCTGCTCGCGATCGGCGCGCTGGCCGTCATGCCGCTGGCCGCTCAGGTGAAGATCACCCAGGGAAATAACCGCATCGATGTCGCAATCGATGGCAAACCCTACACGACTTTCTACTATGGGCCGGATGTGGCCAAGCCCTATCTGCATCCGCTGCGTGCGCCTTCCGGAATCTCCGTGACTCGCGCATTTCCCATGGAAAACGTGCCGGGCGAATCGACCGACCACCCGCATCACAGAGGCCTGTGGTTCGCCCATTCGTCGGTGAACGGTTTCGATTACTGGAATAACGAGTTTTCCTATGAGAGCAATCCCAAAGTCAAAGGGACGCTCGGCCACATCTTCGTGACGAAGATCGACAAGCTGGAGAGCGGTAAGAAGACGGGCGAGATCGACGAGACATCGGAGTGGAAACAGCCCGACGGACTGGTGGTGCTGATGGAAGGCCGCAAAATGATCTTCCACGCAGGACGACCGGATCGCATTCTCGATTTCGACTTCACTTTGACCGCCAGAGAGACAGTGAAGTTCGGCGATGCCAAGGACGGCGTTTTCGGTATCCGCGTAGCGTCCGGCCTCGAAGAGCCGGCGCCCAAACAGCCAGCCGAGCCAAAGCGTACCGGCGTAATGGTGAATGCCGAAGGACTGAAGACGGAGGCCGAATGCTGGGGGAAACGGTCCGCCTGGATGGATTATTCGGGCACAGTCGATGGCCAGCAGGTGGGTATCGCCATCTTCGATAATCCCGGCAATCCGCGCTATCCCACCTACTGGCACGCGCGCGGCTACGGGCTGTTCGCCAACAACATCTTCGGCGCGCATGAGTTCAGCAAAGGCAAGGAGCCGGATGGCAGCATCACTCTCAAGCCTGGCGACAAGCTGCGCTTCCGCTATCGGGTGGTGATTCATCCGGGCGACTCCGCGAGCGCTCATCTGGCGGATCTGTACAAGGAATACGCCAAATAGGCGTGACGGACGCGGGGCTTCGTGCGTCTATTGAGCTATACTCCTCTCAAATAGCGCTGAGGTAAAACATATGCGTCTTAAGTTAGCCGTTGCCCTGCTGGCCGCAGCCGTTTCCGTTTATCCCCAAACTCTGCCGCCGGGCGTTCAAAAAACCGACGCTGTCGCCGGAGTCACCGAATACAGCTTTCCCAACGGGCTGCGCGTCCTGCTCTATCCCGACGCGTCCAGCCCCAAGATCACGGTCAACATGGTCTATATGGTGGGGTCGCGCTTCGAGGGCTACGGTGAGACCGGTATGGCTCATCTGCTCGAGCACATGAACTTCATCCTGTCCACGCACGACCGGAACATCAAGAAGGAACTCACCGACCACGGCGCGCAATGGAACGGTACCACCGATTACGACCGCACCAACTATTACGAGACCTTCACCGCCTCGGACGAAAATCTGAAGTGGGCCCTCGGCCTCGAAGCTGAACGCATGGTCGACATGCGCATCGAGAAGCCGCTTCTCGATAAGGAAATGACGGTCGTGCGCAACGAATTCGAGATGGGCGAGAACAGTCCGCAGCGGATACTCGAAGAACGCGTGATGTCGACGGCTTACCTCTGGCACAACTACGGGAAGTCCGTAATCGGTTCCCTGGCCGATATTGAAAAAGTTCCGATCGACCGTTTGGCGGCCTTCTATCAGAAGTACTATCAGCCGGACAACGCAGTGCTGGTGGTGGCCGGACAGTTCGATCCATCGAAGGCGCTGGCATGGGCCAATGAAACCGTCGGCGCCATTCCGCGCCCGGCGCGCAAGCTGGATGCAACGTATACCCTCGAGCCGGTGCAGGACGGCGAGCGCTCCGTCGAATTGCGCCGCGTAGGCAAGGGCAAGGCCGTCATGATAGCCTGGCACGGCCCCGCTATGGCGCAGGCCGATTCCGCCGCGCTCGAAGTTCTGGACGGCCTCATGAGCGGCCCCAATGGCACCGGCCGCCTGTACAAGGCCCTGGTCGATAACAAGAAAGCGGTCTCGGTCCGCATTGAGAACCAGGAAATGCACGATCCCGGTATGATCATCGCTTCCGCGACCCTGAGCGACGAACAATCGATCGACGACGCGCGCAAGATCATGATCGACACGATCGCCGGCATTGTCGCGGAGCCGCCGTCGAAAGACGAAGTGGAGCGCATTAAGACCCGCACGCTGCGCGGCATGGAGCGCACGCTCGCCAACTCCCAGCAATTCGCCATGGCTCTCACCGACATGATCGCCGATGGCGACTGGCGCATTTACTTCACCAATTACGATCAGATCAAAGCCGTCACGCCGGAGGATGTCGTGCGCGTTGCCAGGCTCTATTTCAAGGATTCGAATCGCACCGTCGGCGTCTTTATTCCGACCGACAACCCGGACCGGACCGTGGTGCCCGCGACCCCCGATCTGGCGACTGTGTTCAAGGACTATAAGAGCTCGCTTGGATCTGCCGATATCGATGCCTTCGACCCCAGCCCCGCGAATATCGAGAAGCACATCACGCGTACCAAACTGACCAACGGACTCCGGCTTTCGATGCTGCCGAAGGCGACTCGAACCAATACGGTGTCGGCCAGCCTGGCGCTGCGCTTCGGCGACGAGAGATCGTTGGTCGGCGACAACGCCGTGGCCGAACTCACCAGTTCCATGCTGATGCGCGGAACCAAAACCAAAACGCGGCAACAGCTTCAGGAGGAAATGGATAAGCTCGACGTGCGCATCGGAGTTGGCGGGGGTGGGCGCGGTGGCGGAGGCAGGGGCGCAGCGCTCGGATCCGTCGATGTATCGATCCAGCAGGCGCCCGCCGCCAATCTGATTCCCGCGCTCCGCCTGGCGGCCGAAATATTGAAAGAGCCGGCTTTTCCTGAGTCCGAATTCGACCAGATTAAGGCTCAGCAAATCGCCGCTCTCGAACGCGGCCGCACGGAACCGGGCACGCTTGCGGCGGAAGCCCTCCAGCGCGGGCTGAGTCCGTTTCCGCGCACTGACGTGCGTTACGTCCGTACTCTCGATGAGCAGATCGCCGACCTGAAGAAGGTGACTCTCGACGATGTGAAGAAATTTTACGCCCAGTTCTATGGGGCTTCTCAGGGCGATCTGGTCCTGGTGGGCCAGTTCGATCCCGCCGCGGTTCGATCGGCCGCGCAGGAGCTTTTCGGAAGCTGGAAAAGCGCGTCGCCGTGGGCGCGCATCGGTTCCAAATATCTGCCCGCGACGCCGCTTAACCTGAAGATCGAAACGCCCGACAAACAGAACGCCCAGTTCGAAGCCGGCGTGCGCATACAGATGTCCGACACCGATCCGGACTATGCCGCCATGGTTCTCGCCGACTACATCTTCGGGGGCTCCATCACGGGCCGTCTGCCCAACCGCGTTCGGAATAAAGAAGGGCTGAGCTACGGGGTTGGATCGAGCTTCACGGCCGCGTCCGACGGCGATGCCGCTGTCTTCGCGGCGGCGGCGATCTGCAATCCGAAGAACGCGCCGAAAGTCGAAGCGAGTTTTAAGGACGAACTGGCGAAGACCCTGGCCGACGGCTTTACCGCGCAGGAATTGGCCGACGCGAAAAAGGCTATTCATGACGAGCGCGTAGTGGGCCGCTCGCAGGACCAGAGCCTGCTCGGCTTGATACTGGCGCGAGACAATTACGACCGTACCCTCGCCTGGGACGAACAGATGGACGCCAAACTCGCGGCGCTCACGCTCGACCAGGTTAACGCCGCGTTTCGGCGCCATGTGAATCCGTCCGCGCTGCTGATCGTGAAAGCCGGCGACTTCAAGACTGCGGCCGTATATCAGTGAAGCGGCTGGCGCTGCTGCTCGCCATACCGCTCATTGCCATCCAGTTCGGCGCTAACGATACCTTTGTTACCAAGGGCGCCGGTGGTCTGGTTCCGGTGAAGACTTCGCAGATCGTGATGGAATCCGAGGATCTGGAGATCGGCCAGCAACAAAGTCGGGGTTCAGCACACCTACCGCCCAGTTGTCGGAGGCTCAGCCATTTATTGGAACGACGATGGCTCGTCCAGCATTCAGCCATCCTGCGGTGACGCCGACAGCCGAATCCGCAGTACTGAGCGAACGACGAATAATCCCGACGACATCGTGTTGACCTGCACGCCTGGTTGGAACGGGATTACAGCAACCCGCTGCGAACACTCTCCCAAGCATTTTCATCCGGATCACGAACTGGATCTGCTCATATTACTAGAGAATCAATCGTGAGATCGGACACACTCAGGTCCGGCAATACGGGAACTTTGGTACAGCGCGTGTATCCAATTAATTGAAGGTGTTCTTATGAAAAACAGAATGACGTTCGTCGTTCTTCCAGCGGTTTTGCTGGCTTCGCTGTTGATCGCGCAGCAGCCGCCGCCACCGCCTCCGGGCGCAGCTCCACCGCCGGAACAGACGGCGCCGATCCCGCCTCAACAGCTGGACGACCTGGTAGCTCCGATCGCTCTTTATCCAGATACTCTATTGAGTCAAATATTGGTTGCCAGCACCTACCCGCTTGAAGTGGTGGAAGCGCAGCAGTGGCTTCAACAAAATGCCACTCTGAAGGGGCAGGCCTTGGTCAACGCCGCGCAAAAGCAGAACTGGGACCCCAGTATCCAGGCGCTCGTCGTATTTCCCGACGTGTTGGCGCGTTTGAATCAGGACATTCGTTGGACCACGGATCTTGGTAACGCGTTCCTCGCGCAGCAAGCGGATGTAATGGCCGCCGTGCAGCGGTTGCGTTTTAAGGCGCAGGCCAATGGCAAATTGTCGTCCACGCCCCAGCAACAGGTTGCAACGGAAACTCAGAACGGACAGCACGCGATTCAGATTCAGCCCGTCGATCCGGGAGTGGTCTACGTCCCCAACTATAATCCTGAATGGGTCTGGGGACCGCCGGTGTATGGTTTCTATCCGCCTCTCTTCTATCCTCCTATCGGCGTAGGTTTCGGTTTCTATCCGGGTATTGACTTGGGATTCTACTTCGGCGGCGGTTGGGGACTGTGGGGCGGTTTCGGATGGGGATGGGGACCGAATTGGTTCGGCGGCGGCATTTTTCTGAATGCCGGCTTCTTCCATCGCTATGGTTTCCGCGACTTTCATCCTGGATTCGGCGGATCTAACGTCTGGGCCCACGATCCGGGCCACAGGCTCGGCGTACCTTACGCGAATCGTTCGATAGCCGCTCGCTATCAGGGAGCGGCGGGAGCACGCGGTGGCTTCGCGGGAACTCGTGGTGGCTTCGAGGGAGCTCGCGGCGCGGCTCAGGCACCGCGTGGGGCCGAGGGACAACGGTTCGGTAGCCAGGGTTTTGAGCGTCAGAACTCCGGCGGCAATCGCAGCGCCTTCAGCGGAGTCCGCAGCGCCCCTGAGACGCAGATGCGCAGCGACCACGGCTTCTCCAGCATGGGCCACGCGGGAGGTGGCGGATTCGGTGGTGGCGGCTTCCGCGGCGGTAGCGGAGGCGGCGGATTCGGTGGTGGTGGACATGGAGGTGGACGGCGATGAAACATGTTCTGACTTTGGCCCTGCTGGCGAGTTGTGCATTCGGTCAGCAACCGAAAACCTTCGACACGCCTGAAGCGGCAGTTCAGGCGTTGATCGATGCAACTTCAAAGAACGATTCGCAAGCTTTGGCCGCCATCCTGGGGTCGACTGCACAGGGTCTGCTCACCTCGGGCGATCCGCAGCGCGACCAGGCGGAGCGCAGCGAATTCGCACAACTGGCCAACACTAAACACAGCCTCGAAAAATCCTCGATGCGCGCCAACACGATGGTTTTACTGGTTGGCGACCAGCGGTGGCCCTTTCCTGTGCCGCTAATTCGGACTAAGGACCAATGGCATTTCGACCCCGCCGCCGGTTCCATAGAAGTGCGCGCGCGCCGCGTGGGCGCGAATGAGCTGGATGCGATTGAGATCTGCGCGGGGTATGTGGAAGCCCAACAGGCTTTCGCTGCCGGGCGGCGTTCGGGCGCCGCCACCATGGAGTACGCCAGGAATATCGTGAGCTCGCCCGGACAGAAGGACGGCCTCTATGCGCCGGGAGCATCGCCGGAACTGGTTCCCGAAGGATTCGCCAATGCGGCCGTGGAGAGTCCGACCCGTCCGGCAAAACCTTACCACGGCTACTATTTCCGCGTCCTCCGAGAGCAAGGGACTAACGCGCCTGGCGGGCCGCATAGATATTTGGCGGGCAAATACATGATCGGCGGTTTCGCCCTGATAGCCTGGCCGGCCGAATACGCGGTGACCGGTGTGCACACCTTTATCGTCAATCAGGACGGCACCGTCTACGAGAAGGACCTTGGAACTCAAACGTCCACGGCGGCGCGGGCAATCGTACGCTACGACCCTGACAGTTCATGGACACCTGTCGACTAATCCCTGAGAAGTAATTCCATGACGATGGTGCTGTCGGGCGGATCGTCGTAGTAACGCGGTGTGGTGCGCACGATCCGGAAATGGAACTTGCGGTTGAGCGCGATCATGGCCGCGTTGCGTCTCCTGGTGTTGGTTATGATGCGCGAGAAGCCGTGATAGCGCGCCCAGGCGATTTGCCAAGCCTTCAATAAAGTCCCAAAGCCCTTGCCCTGGAAGCGTGGCAGAATGCCTGTGGTGCTGATGTAGAGCGACCCCTTGCGCGGGGGATTCACACCGTCTTCGCGCAGATCGTCCTGAAAGTCGACGTGTTCTTCAAAGGCGCAGCAGCCGATTTTGCGGTTGTCGAGGAGCATCCACCAGCATTCGTATTCCTTCCAGGCCGAAGGCGGAAAATGGTCGGATGTGAAAACCTTGCGATCAAAGGCCGCCAAACTGCGCAGTTCGTCCGGTAAGACGGCCTTCTTGAATGCGATTTTCAATTCTCGGTGGGGGCTTTCTCGATATGGTCGACGACGATCAGATCGAGAGGGGCTTTCCTCGATTCAAGCCTGAGCCCGAGTTGCTCCTGGACCGCCGTCTGAAGGGTTGGTCTCGACTCGCCATCGGACGGGGCCTCAACCGCACCCGGCGGAGGCGCCATATGAGCACCTGGGGGTGGAGGAGGCATTACCAGTCCCTCCATCGAAAAGTACACCTCGAATTCGTACTTACCCGTCAGGCCGGTCTGGTCGACCACCGGCCGCCCTAATTGACCAGCGAGCGATTCCGCCAGTTCCTGCATCGATGCCTGACTGGCGGCCATCTTCGCGCCTCGACCCATCATCACGGCCATCGTGACGCCGTGCCCTCCGGCGCGCATGTCCGGAAAGCCGTCCTTACTCATGACCATCCTGCCCGTGGGAGGGCCCGGGGCCGGCGCCGCGGCGTCTGCCGCTGAAGGCTTGAGCTTCGGCCCGTTCTTCGCGACAACCAGCACATAGGCCGGGAGTTCCTTTTTGTCGCGATGTATCGCCATTTTGAAGCGCTCGATCAGCAGATTCTGCAGCATCGCGGCAAACTGCTCTTTGGTAGCTCCATCGGGCAGTTTCGCCTCAATGTCAAACCGTTCGGAATCGAGCCAGTCGGGTCCTGAAATCTGATAATCCTGGACGCCGTACGCCTTCGTCAGGAGCATTTTCAGCGAGACGTTCTCATCATGGATCCGCCCCGGATCCGGACTCCCGGGACCACCATTCATCCCAATGCGCATCATGCCGGGGCTCGTGGGCTCGGCCGCCGGTTTGATCGAAGCTACGTCGAATTGCTGGCCGCATGCCGCGGCTGCGGCGAAAAGCAACAGGCTGAGTCGCATCATGGATAGTATGACGGACAGATCGGAAATCTGTCCTACGAGAAATAGTCGCGAACTTTTTCCAACAGGCCTTTTTCGTGCGGTTCGTTATCCACCGGCAGAGTGTCCTGTAGTTGCTCGAAAAGCTTGCGCTGCTCGCGCGTCAGCTTGTTGGGCACGCGGACGTCGACATGGACCACCAAATCGCCGCGCCCGCGCCCCTGCACTTCGGGAACGCCCTTGCCCTTGATGCGAAGCTCAGTCCCGTTCTGTGTACCCTCGGGGATCTCCAGAGCATGTGGGCCTTCGAGTGTCGGCACCAGGATCTCATCTCCCAACGCAGCCTGCGCGATGTTGACAGGAACGCGGCAATGCAGATCGTTTTCGTGGCGCACGAAAATCGCGTGTTCCTTGACCGTGAAGAAGATATAGAGGTCGCCCGTAGGACCGCCGTTGGCGCCGGGCTGCCCTTCCCCCGACACACGCAACCGGTTGCCGTCGGCAATGCCCGCCGGCACCGTGACCTTCAGCCGCTTGTTGACATGCCGGTAGCCTTCGCCTCGGCAATCACGGCACACGTTCTTGACAATCTGGCCCGCCCCGCCGCAATGCGAACACGTGCGGCGCACCGAGAGAAAGCCCTGCGAGAAGATCTGCTCGCCGCGGCCGTGACAGCCAGGGCAAGTGGTCGACCCGCTGCCCGGTTCGGCGCCCCTGCCTTCGCAGCGCGGGCAAGGCTCGAGCTTCGGGACCTGAATTTCAACGGCCTTCCCGAACGCGGCTTCTTCGAACGTCAGCGTAAGGTCATAGCGAAGGTCGTCTCCCTTGACGGGACGGCTGCGCCCGGATGCGCCACGCGTTTGCTGGCCGAACATGTCGCCAAAACCGAAGACCTGGCTGAGCAGATCGCCCAGATCCATTGCCGATGGATCGAACCCGCCGCTGCCCATGCCGGAGAGACCCTGGTGGCCATAAGCGTCGTAGGCGGCGCGCTTCTGTGGATCGGAAAGGACGCTGTAGGCTTCGGCCGCTTCCTTAAACTTCTCTTCCGCCGCATGATCGCCCGGATTGCGGTCGGGATGGAACTGGAGCGCGAGTTTGCGGTAGGCGCTCTTCAGTTCCTGCTCACCGGCGCCGCGGGTCACGCTGAGCACTTCGTAATAATCGCGTTTCGTCACCGGCATGTACTTGAATTACGGCTTCACCGAGACCTTCACCATGGAGGGTCGCAAAAGCTTTCCTTTGAAATAGTAGCCGCGCTGGAATTCGCCGAGCACGGTGTGGTCCGGGGCGTCCTTCGTCTCCACACGCTCGACGGCCTGATGCAGATGCGGATCGAACAGCTTGCCGGTGGCATCCATCGGTTCGAGGCCGATTTTTTTCAGCGCTTCGTACATGCGGTTGTAAATCATCTCGACGCCCTTGGCGTATTCCGGGCTGGCCCCGTCCGACTTCAGGGCGCGCTCAAAATCGTCGAGGATGGGGAGCAGTTCCTTCACCATCTCCATGCCCGCGTACTGCAGGTATTCGGACCGCTCGCGTTCAGTGCGCTTGCGGAAGTTGTCGAATTCCGCCTGGCGTCGCAGCAGCAGTTCCTTAAGCCCGTCGCGTTCGGTCTTCAGCTGCTCCGTTTCGTCGACGGGAGCCGGCGGATCGGCCACGGGTACTTCTTCAGTTTTGACTTCGTTGTTTTCCACGTTCACTTCAATTTCAGATTAGCATCCAGCGGAAATGGTCACGCCTGGCCCACATCTATAGAGTTTCGAAGGTCCGGCCGATCTGTTGTACCGCCGAGATCACTCGCTCATAGTGCATGCGCATGGGGCCGAGCACGGCGAAGCGCGCGCGCACTCCAGAAGGCAGCGTCACCGTCACACCTATCAGAGTCAGTTCGCGCATGGCGGGATGCGCGTCTTCGAGACCGACATGAATGCCAATCTGCCCTTGCGAGTTTTCGAGAAATCGATCAAGCAGTGCCACTACGCGCTTTTTCTCTTCGAGCGCGCGGAAAAGCTCCCGCATCCGCTCGCGCGTGAGGTGAAGATCCAGCCCCACCAGATACGACGTGCCCTCGACTTCGAGCTGTGGATCCGGATCGACGGTCAGCAAGCCCTTCTGGCACAGGAGAGTCAACTGCTGCAGAACCGCGTCATACATGGCGCGCTCCTCTTCGATCCGGCGCAGCAGTTCGGCGCGCGCGCGCTCGAGAGTCCAACCGGCGAAATTGCCGTTGACGTAGTTGCGCAGCTGGATGAGCTCATCCTGCGAGAATTGGCGGTCGAGAGTGACCACGCGGTTGCGCACCATGCGGTCGCTGGTGGCCACGATCATGAGCACACGCCGGTCGGACAGCGCGATCAGCTCAATGTGTTCCAGTTCCTGCGAAGAGCGGGGCAAGGCCGCCGCGATACCCACATGGCGGGTCATTTCCGTCAGCACGCGGGAGGCGATAGCGACGTGCTCCTCGAGCGACTCACCCGAGTGCATCTGGCTGAAAATACGCTCCCGGTCGGCCGTGGGCAAAGGCTGGCCCGATACCGTTCCGGCAAAATCACGGAACGCTTTATCCGTAGGGATGCGGCCGGCGGAGGTATGCGGCTGCGCAAGGAATCCGTCGTCCGCCAGATCCGCCATGACGTTGCGAATGGTGGCGGGGCTGAGCGACAAATGTCGCATACGCGACAACGTGCGCGAGCCGACCGGCTCGCCCGTATCGATATAGGCGCGCACGATCAGGTGCAGTATTTCGCGTTCTCTGGGACTTAACTCCCTGCCCGACAACAGCATCCGCCTTGAGGCTCCTGTTTAAATATACTGTTACGCGGGCGGCGGGCGCAATAAAGGGCGGGCATTGGGTGAAATCGCGCAGTTCTTGAGAACTTAGAAATCCAGAACCCCAGCGGGATGAGCAATTTGCAATGGTCGGCCATTCTGGCTGTCAGAGTGCCTGTGGGAGGGCGAAAGTCCGGGAGACGATATGCCAGGGATCATAGCCCTTTTTGTCTGCGGATCTCTATTGCTGCTCAGCGGTTGCATCAAGCGATACTCTATCGTCGATCCGCAATCGTCTTTTCGGCAGGAACAGCCAGATAGCCAGGCGAAGCACCCGAGTGCCCAATATACGCCAGATTGAACGCGCGGAAATCGCTATATCCGCGGGTGAGGCGGAACTCGCCGCCAACTTCGCGCTTCCCGTTCGCGCGACAGGCCTGGTCATCTTTGCCCATGGCAGCGGCAGCAGCCGCCGGAGTCCCCGCAACCGCCATGTAGCAGGCGTGCTGAATCATGGCGGGCTTTCGACACTGCTGGTCGATCTTCTGACAACGGAAGAAGAGGCGGTCGACCTCCATACCGCCGAGTTGCGCTTCGACATCGGCCTGCTGGTCACCCGCCTGACCGCTATCACCGGATGGGCGCTGCGGCAGCCGGATCTGCAAAACCTCGGAATTGGATATTTCGGAGCCAGCACGGGCGCCGCCGCTGCCTTGGGCGCCGCCGCCGAATGCCCCGATATCGTTCAGGCCGTGGTGTCGCGCGGAGGAAGGCCGGATCTTGCCGGTCCAGTTCTGGGCCGGATCGTTGCACCGTGTCTGTTTATCGTGGGAGGCGACGATCCCGTCGTCCTCGACCTGAACCGCCAAGCATCCGCGCAGTTGCCGCGCTCCACGCTGCACCGCCTCGAGATCGTCCCAGGCGCCACCCACTTATTCGAAGAACCGGGCGCGCTGGACCATGTCGCCGAATTGGCACTCGACTGGTTCCAGACTTATCTGACCTTGCGAACTACTGCGCCGAAAAAAATCTGACGTTAAAAAAAACCTGGCTCTGGCGACAGCTCCCGGCGGTGGGGGAATCGAATATTTAAAGGCTTTGACAAAGCCCACCGCGGCGGAGTTCACGCTGGGATCGGAACTCTCCGCGATTTCCCATTCAATCGCCTTCCGGGCGGCGCCAAAAACGGCGTGAACCATAGCCGGCCGGATGATCGTCGGGGGCCGATGCGGCGCTGAAGGGTGGGCTGCTCGTCGCTTCCGTGGCTGAGTAAAATACAGGTGAGCGCTTCGTTATTCCAGTTCACCGAACTGGTGCGGATAAAAGCAGTTTGGGGGTTGGCATAAATGAGCGAGAAAACGCCTGGCGCAATTGCTGAAGGCGCATGGGGATGGCGCCGGCCGGCCTCTCATCGTAGACCAGGCCCATGGTTCCTGCGATGCGGGTTATGGAATAGTTGCCGAGTTGCGCCGTCCAGCGTGAGCCGTTCATGCCGAGCCACAACTCCTCGAGCGTGCCAGTGCCTGCATAAGAAGACTGTCCGGTGGCGTTGAACGTCAGCTTCAGGTCGAATGGACCGCCAGCGTGAAGCTTGTATTGATCGCGTGCCCGCACGATGATCTGCTGGGCCGCCAGCCGCTCGTCGGGTGTGGCCGGAACCACGATGCCGCCGGTCACCAGTTCGAGGGGATCGGAGGGGATCGGAGGGCACCGGAGCGACCGGGAGCTGCGAGAAGTTCTGGGCGAAACTGACGGCGCCTAACAGAACAACGCCCGAGCAAACGCGGAGAAGTCTCATCACACTCTGAATTTTATCCCGATTCGCACGGGGCTACGAATCCCCTTCCCTCCCTCATCATCTACTCTGAATGGAATGGACACTGCCGACACATTCGAAGCAAAGCGTATCCTGATCGTTGACGACGATCCCGATGTGCACGATCTGCTGACGGTCGCCCTCCGCGACACTGGCCGCTACCTCGAATGCGCCTCCGATGGCGTGGAAGGTCTGAAGAAGTTCGAAGGTGGACGCTGGGATCTGGTCATCACCGACGTGATCATGCCCCACATGGACGGCATGGAATTGCTGGCGCGCGTGCACAGTCTGCGGCCCGAGACGCCTGTAGTGGTGATGACGGTGGACAGCACGGCCGAGAAGATCGTCTCGGCCATCCGCGATAACGCCTTTTCCTGGTTCCGCAAGCCTTTCGCCGCGCAGGAGGTGCGGGACATGGTGGACAGCGCACTGGCAGCGCCCCGCCTCTCGAACGATATCGAAATAATTTCGGCCAGCCCGCGTTGGCTGGAACTGCGGCTGCGCTGCGACCGGGATACCGTTCTGCGCGCCCTGCAATTCGTACGCGAGATGGGGCCCGGATTGCCGGAAGAGGAGCGCGAGAGTGTCGCCCTGGCATTTCGCGAGATCCTGTTTAACGCCGTGGAACACGGCGGCGGGAACGATCCAAACGTCTATGTGACGGTCACCTATACCAGGGCCGACCGCGCTCTGCTCTTCCGTGTGCGCGATCCCGGGCCGGGGTTTTCGTTCGCTAAGCTGCGCCACGCGGCGGTGTCGAATCCGGCCGATTCGCCTGCCGAGCATACCATCAACCGGGACCTCATGGGGATGCGTCCAGGCGGCTTCGGAATTCTGCTGACGCGTGCGCTGGTGGATGAATTGATCTACAACGAGCAGGGCAACGAGGCGCTGTTAATCAAGTATTTGCGCCAGTGAAAGCGGACCTAAAACGAGTCCGTGGCATGCCACCGGTTAGAATATTCAAAAGCACCGATTATGACATCACAACCGGCGAGCAGGCCGGGCGCAAAGGTAGTTGTTGCGACCACGGTCGCGCTGGCGTTTATTTCATTCTGGCGGGCGGCGTCCATCGTCCTCAGCGATCTTGCGTCATCCGCGTTTTATGCAGGTGGCATCGCGGAGCACGCGGTAGGCAGAAGCGCGTGCTGGCTGGTGCTGATCGTAATGCTGTTCAGCTTTGCCGTGCGCTCGGTCTACATGGAGAGTTCGTCCATGTTCGTGCGCGGCGGCGTCTACGTGGTGGTGCGCGACGCCATGGGTCCTTTCATCGCGCGCCTCTCCGTCTCATCCCTGTTATTCGATTACATCCTGACGGGTCCGATCAGCGTGGTCAGTGCCGGCCAGTATCTGGCTGGGCTGACCAATGAAATCAGCACCATGATGCACTCGAAATTCCAGATCTCGCCGAATTGGTTCTCGGCCGGATTCGCGGTGCTGGTGACCATCTACTTCTGGTGGGAAAACACCAAGGGCATGCACGAATCGAGCGGCAAAGCCCTGCGGATTATGCAGATCACCACCGTGATGGTGGTCATTTTCATGATCTGGTGCCCGATCACGCTGATCCTGCGCGGGCCGGCGCAGATACCGCCCATGCCGCTGCCGCGGAACCTGCACTTCAACGAGGACGCGTTGGGCTGGTTCAAGGGCACGCTCTGGCCTTCGATTCCTTTCATCGCCATCATGATCGCCTTCGGGCACTCGCTGCTGTCGATGAGTGGGTTCGAGACGCTGGCGCAGGTGTATCGCGAAATCGCCTATCCCAAGCTGAAGAACCTGCGCATTACCGGAAACATCGTCTGCGTATATGCGGCCATCGGAACGGGCGTGATCACCGTATTCGCGTCCATGATCATTCCGGACAAGGTGCGTCCCACCTTCGTCGACAACCTGCTGGGCGGACTTGCCATGTACCTGGCGGGACCGGAAATCCTGCGCCTTGGTTTCCACGTTTTCGTTGTCGTGGTGGGCGTGCTGATTCTGGCGGGCGCGGTGAACACTTCGATCATCGGCGCGAACGGCGTGATGAATCGCGTAGCCGAGGACGGCGTCCTGATCGACTGGTTCCGCAAGCCGCACCGGCGCTTTGGCACTACCTTCCGGATTATCAATCTGATCGCGCTGCTGCAGATTATTACCATCCTGCTGAGCGGCGGCGATGTTTATCTGCTCGGCGAAGCGTATGCCTTCGGCGTGGTGTGGAGCTTTTTCCTGAAGGCGCTGGGCGTGCTCGTGCTGCGCTATCACAGGCACGATCAGGAATATAAATTCCCCTGGAACCTGCACCTGGGCGGGGTCGAGATCCCGGTTGGTCTGGGAATGACGACCCTGCTGCTGGGCATCACCGCCATCGTGAATCTCTTTTCGAAGAAGTTTGCGACTATCTACGGCGTCGCCTTCACCATCGTCCTGTTTATCGTGTTCACGATTTCCGAGCACATCAACCGCAGGAAGCACCACGGCGAGAAGCATGGCCTCGAGGAGTTCAACCTCGATCTGCAGCCTGAGGTCGAGACGACCAGCCTGAAGGCACGGCCAGGATCGATCCTGGTAGCCGTGCGCGACTTCACCAATCTGAGCCATCTGCGCGCTGTGGTGCATAAGACCAACATGCGCCGCCACGATATTGTCGTCATGACGGTGCGGCAGATTTCATCGGGCGCGGGCGAATATCAACTGGCGCAGAGCCAACTCTTCACCGATTACGAGCGCGAGCTGTTCTCGAAGGTCGTGGAGATGGCCGAGAAGGAAGGGAAAACGGTGGAACTGCTGGTGGTGCCGAGCGTGGATCCGTTCGACGCCATTGTGCAGACCGCCGCGAAATTACAGGTCTCGCGCGTGGTGACCGGCGAATCGCTGCGCATGGATACGGCGGAACTGGCGCGGCGCATCGGGCTGGCGTGGGAGAGGCTGACGGAGCCCCGGCACCCGTTTTCCCTTGAGGTTCTGTCCCAGGACAAGCCGCCGTTTTTCGTCAATTTGGGACCGCACCCGCCGCGGCTGTGGCCGGAGGATCTGGAGCGCCTGCATCATCTGTGGCTGCGGCTGAGCCAGGGGCAGTTCGGATCGAAGCTGCATCATCGCGACGTGATCGGCGTGGCCCTGCGGCGTCTGGAGCGCGATCTCGAAGACGAAGAGCGCAACGAGCAGGCTCTGGCGGATCTGGATTTCGAAGTTCGCCACCATTAGGTCTGGGGAGGCCACGGCGGACTGGCGAGGCGTTTCGAGTCCGACCTTGGGAGCCAAATGGCGTTTCCCGGGATGGCCGCTATCTGATTGATTTCATTACGGAAATTTTAGACGTTTCTTCTGGAAAGGTCCAACTTGACTGTGACCCCGGCGTGGACTCGAACTGTTATCCACAAAATGGTATTCTTAACCCGAAATGTCGGAAGCGGAGCCGGGAGTCTGGGAACCTTGTGCCGAATGCAGTGGCGTCGGGTCGATACGGTGCATTCAATGCAATGGGGTGGGTTGGCTGAAATGCGTACAGTGCAAGTGTCCTGTTTGCAAAGGCGCCCTCCGTGTAATCAGGTCGTGTCCGCAATGTAGCAAAGGGGCAATGGAACCTTGCGGCCATTGTTCCGGCACCGGAAGCGTGTTCGAGAAGAAGGCCTTTTTCCGGAAGCGTAGTGACTGTGGCGTTTGCAGAGGCACAGGCCTCAAGACGGTCAGCCACCATTGCGACCGCGGCATGATTGAAGTAACGTGTCCCGGTTGTAATGGAACGGGGAGCTTGGCTGGCCCGCGTGCGGACGCTGAATGCGCGAATTGCCACGGGACGGGTCGATCACTCTGCACGGTTTGCAAGGGTACCGGCGCGTGTCAACACTTTTGAGACACCCAGAAGCGTAATTTACTGAGTTTTATTCTCTGACGGTTGTGGCTTGTTGATCCAGACCTCGTTTGGCGCTGGAAGCGGTTTAGGTGGTTTGCGAACGA
>Ga0302320_10005500_pt1 | contig 28369 bp, 28 predicted proteins | sample Bog_T0_3_FD_202130 | JGI IMG/M metagenome (GOLD analysis project Ga0302320, IMG submission 202130) | Peat permafrost microbial communities from Stordalen Mire near Abisko, Sweden - Bog_T0_3 | ecosystem: Environmental > Terrestrial > Soil > Wetlands > Peat | place: Sweden: Abisko, Stordalen Mire...
GTCATGAGCCGGCAGGACCGCATCGACTATCACGACGTGAAGGTCAACCGGAACAGGGTCGCCCCTTACGTCGATCGCCTGATGCGCGCGGAAGCCTTGTGCTTCTCGTTTCCGGTCTGGAACATGGGCTTTCCCGCGATCCTCAAGGGCTTCATCGACAGGGTGTTCCTGCCCGGCGTCAGTTTCCATCTCGAGGAAACTGGCGACTATAGGCCCGGCCTGCAAAACATCCGCCGGTTGGGCGTCGCCTGCACCTATGGCGGCGACCGGCTGCGCACTTTTCTGATGGGCGACCCGATGCGCCGCTACATCATGCGCTCGCTGCGAGCCAATTGCGCACTGGGCGCGCGCTGCGACTATGTCGCCTGCTACGACATGAACCACACGACATCGGAGCGCCGCGCCGCGTTTCTGACGAAGGTGGAACGTACGTTCAGGAAGTGGTGAGCGCCGCGACTATTCCGCCCCCACCCAATCCCCAAACCTCTTGCGCAGCCCCTGCCCCACCTGCTTGACATGCAGCGCGGTCGAGATCGCGTCGACGCCGCGCGCGGTCGCCAGCGGCGCCGACAACCAGCCGCTTTCGTTGCGCTCGTCGAGCCAATCGACCAAGCCGCCGGGAAAGGCGAAATTCGCGGCGAGAAGCATGGCGAACACCAGGATCGCCCGGACCCAGGGATTCGCGACGCGCGTGAGATTTGCTGACCTCGTAGTCATCTCGTCAGAACTGGAAATAGATGAACGGCGCGGAGGCCGCCGGCGCCATCACCAGCACCGCGGAGAGGGCGGCGAAACCAACCGCGCCCTGCAACACCGGCGCGCGCGCGTCGAGCCTGGCGCCCAGAATCGCGCGGGCGTTGGCGGGCAGGATCTGCGTCAAGGCGCCCAATGCGATCAGCACGGGCGCGTAGTTGGGCAGGGTGACTTCGGCGCCATTGTCGCTGACGATTCCCGACACATAGGCGCTCACCGCGTCGAGCGAGGAACTGCGGAAAAACAACCAGGCGAAACAGACGAAGTGGAAGGTGACGAACCAATAGATCGCCTTCACCAGCGGCGCCCCGCCGAAGCGTGCGTAGATCGCCCCGTCGCGCCACGCGCGATCTATGACGAGGGCGATTCCATGCATCGCGCCCCAGATCAGAAACGTCCAGTTCGCCCCGTGCCAGAGCCCCCCCAGCACCATCGTCAGCATCAGGTTTCGCGCGGTGGCGAAAGCGCCGCCGCGGTTGCCGCCCAGCGGGATATAGAGATAGTCGCGCAGCCAGTTGGACAGCGTGATGTGCCAACGGCGCCAGAAATCGCCGATACCCAGCGCCCGATAGGGTTGATTGAAGTTCTGCGGAAACCTGTAGCCCAGCAACGCCGCGACGCCGATCGCGATGTCCGTGTAGGCGGAGAAGTCGGCGTAGATCTGGATCGCATAGCCGTAGATCGCGGCGATCAGATCGACGCGCGAGAATTGCGAAGGGTCGGTGAAAACCGGATCGACCAGGCCGACCGCGAGATAATTGGCGATCACCATCTTCTTGAACAGCCCGCCGAGGATCAGCAACATATTCTCGCCAAACGAAAAATCCGCGGCGCGGCGCGGCGAGGCCAGTTGCGGCAGGAATTCGTGGGCGCGCACGATCGGGCCGGCGACCAGATGCGGGAAGAACGAGATGTAGAGCAGGATGTCGACCGGCGAACGCGACGCCGACAGCCGGCCGCGAAAAACGTCGATGATATAGGAAATGGCGTGAAAGGTGAGGAACGAGATCGCGACCGGCAGCGTGACGTTGATGAAGCCGAGGGGCAGTTCGACGCCGAGCGCATGGCCGAGCGTCATCACCTGGGCGATGAAGAAATCCAGATATTTGAAATAGGCGAGAATGCCGAGATCGAGCGCGACGCCCACCCCGAGCGCCACGCGTCTCCAGGGGTTTTCGCGTTCAGGGTCGACGTAGAGGCCGACGAGGTGGGAGATGGCGGCGCTGGCGAACAGCAGCAAAAGGAAGCGCCAGTTCCAGGAGGCGTAGAAAGCGAGGCTCAGCGCCAGCAGCGCCGCCTTTTTCAGACCGTTGCGTGAATTGAGCGCCCAGACCAGACAATAAGAAAAACAGAAAAAAAGCGCGAACTCAATTGTTGGAAACAACATGGGCGCCCGCCTGACGGCCTTCGATCAGCGGGATGAGGAAGTCCGCGAATCTGTCAGCGCTCTGTTTATAGCCTTCGAGCGTCATGTGCACGTAGTCCCGCGCCATCAGCGGCGGGTTCGCGGCCGCCCAGATTTGCGCGCCGCAAGGGCCGGGCTGCGCGGAGGACCAATCCCAGAAATAGGCGCCGAGCTTGTCGGCGAGCTTGCGTTGCGCCTCGCGGACGGGATTGAGCTTCGGCGGCACGGGGAAGCGGCATTGTCCGCCGCCGGGCTCAGTCGCCACCGGACCGTTGTTGTTGTCCTGGCCGACGCCCGCGGAATGGCTGACGCCATTTGGCCGCGCCGCGTCCGGCGGCCCGATGATCACGATGCGCAGATCGGGCCGGATTTCCTGCAAGCGATGCAGGATCTGCTCGTATTGCTGGGCATAGGCGGCGACGTCGAGATTGTCGTTGAAGCCCTCGTTGGTGCCGAAGGCGAGCACGACGACGTCGGGCGAGATGCGGCGGAAATCGGCGGCGATGTTCTCGGCGGTCAGTTTTTGCAACAATTGCACGGTCGCGCCGGGAAAGCCGAGGCTGAGATAGGAAACGCCGTCGCCGTCCCGCCCGACGTCGACGCCGGTCACCGTCACCGGCGCGTCGCTCAGCGCCTTGACCTTGATTTCATGGAAGCCGTTGGGGACGCCCGCGCCCTGGGCGTTGACCGCGAGCGTCGTCAGTTCGTCCGCTTCGCCTTCGAGATTGATTTGTCCCGCGGGCGTCCCGTCGACCGCGACTTCGGCGCGCCCGCCGCCGGGCTGCTTGAGGAACGCGACCTCGACCGTGTCGAAGGCGCGCCCGCCGCGCGAGCGGAACGTCAACTCGGCGCCGGATTTGCGCGAGATCGCGTTGAAACCGGAAAGAAAAAATCTCTTGCGCGCGTCGGAGCGCTGCAACGCCTCGTAATTCCAGCCGTCGCTGGCGTCGCTGTCGAACACCGCCGAGCGGACCCCGAGACTCGGTCGCCCCGGCACGATGTAAGCGTCGCCGCCGGTCCCGAACGCCTGCTGCAACCGCTCGCGCACCCGGCCGGAAAAGAAATCCGCGGCCGTGTGGCTGTCGCCGAGTTGCAGGATCGTCAGCCTGTGCACGCTGAACGCGTCCGGTTGGATTTCGCCATAGGCGGTCGGCGCGTCGGCGAGGCGCATGACGCGCGGCGCAGTGGCGTCGTTGAGCGCCGCCAACGCCGTCCGGGCCAGCGCCGGAGCATGCGGTCTGTCGACCAGCGGCCGGCGGGCCATGGCGGCGATCAGCAGCCTGCTGGCGCCGTCGGGCGGCTCGATCATGGTTTCCATCGGAAGCGACGGCGGGCCTTCCAGTTTCGGCGCGGCGGGGCGAACGCGCTCTACCGATCTTCGCGGCGGCAAAGGCGCTTCCGGCAGGACGAGCGAGGCCGCTTGAAGCAGGCGGCTCTGCGCGTCGGCGCCTGCGGGCGGGGCGACCAACCGCGCGGAAGCAAACATCTCGGCGACCGTCAACGCCCTTTGCGGCGCGAGCGCCGCGGCCGAGCGAAGGTCCCCGCGCCGAAACGCCAGACCTGCGACGCCGACGCCGGCGCTGAGGATCAGCGTCCAGATGACGAGCCGTGCCGTTAGCCGCAAAAGCTCACCTCACGCCCACTTCCGCCGAGCACTCCGCATTGAGATCGCGCCCGCGCTGTTTCAAACTAGCCAAGATCGACGGATAGATCGAGTCCATCACGAGGTCGTAGCCGAAGGTCGTGAAGTGAATGCCGTCGGTGGCGCGAACCTGCACCATCGCGTTACGAGAATTCGGCAGGAACGGCTTGTATTCGTCGGGCGCCGGTTGCGAGGTCCAAGGCGATGCGAAGGCCGCACGCGGCGTGTCGCTGGCCTTGACTGCGGCGGCGAAGATCCTGTTTTTCGCTTGCGCGTCGGCATTGGCGTCGGCGTCGAGCATGACGGGCAGGCCGACGATCAGGATCGAGGCGTCCTTCGCCGTGGCGCGCTCGATGAGATCCCGGACATTGGCCTGATAGCGTGTGTCGAAAGCCGGACCGCCGAAATCGGTGCGCGTCTTGTCGGGCCCGACGATCGGCTGGCGATCGTTGATGCCGACCGAGGCGACGAACATGTCGGCGCCGGAATCGTTGGCGATCGCCGCAACTTCGTCGATCCAGTTGAATTGATCGAGCCGTGTCAGGCCCGTGCCGTTCTTCGCCTTGCGCAGCAGCTTCACCTTTTCAGCCAGACACTTGTCCTTGCCCAGGCGGCGGAAAAGCGCGCCCCACAGGCCGTCGGCCATGGAATCTCCGACGAACGCGATGCGCACCACTGTTGTGTCGGGCTGCGCCCAGCCGGCTTCCGGCGCCAAGCCCAACCCCAGGACGCACACCAGCGCGCCCGCAGTCCACTTAGCCCAGGGTGACAATCCATTCCGCATGGTGTTCGCGCTCACTTTTCCTCGTGTCAGGTGGGCGCGGGCTGCGGCGTTTTCGTGGCGTAGGGGCTATGTTTTTTCTTCCTCCTGTGGGGTTTTTTTACTCCCACAGCGGCGGCAGACTTGGAGGGGGCCGCCGACGCGACGACGACCGGTATGCCCGCGACCGTCGCCGCCTTCTGCCATAAGCGCGAATAGCCCGCCATACTAAAATGCACCCCGTCCCCGGCATGCAGGGCGGACGAGCAGAACTCGGGGTCCTGCGCGGATACGTAGGCGACATCCGTGTCCTTCAACGCCACGGCAAGATTGGCGTCGAGCGCCTTGGCATGGTCCTCCCATTTGGTCAGCACGCAAGGCGGCCCTACCCATGTGAGCTTGACGCCCTGCGCCGTCGCCGCCGCGACGATCGCGTCGACCTTCGCCTTCTGGTCGGTGAGCCCGGCGACGGCGTCGTTGGTGCCCAGACTCAGGATGACCGTCGCGCCGCGCGGCATCGTCCTGAGCTGGTCGATCGCCTTGCCGGTGTAGATGGCGACGTTGAAACGGTTGGCGGGCGAGGGATAATTCGTCGCCAGATGCAGGCCTTCGCCAATGCTGTCGCCGATGATGTGGACATCGTCGGCGTGCGCCAGCGCGGGCGCGGCGATGAAAGCCAGAAGAGCGAGGTATCCGCGAAGTCGCATGGACAGGTTCCGGAGATGGCCGACCGGTTCAAAAAACCACTTTATGGTTAATGACTTGTGAAGAAACAGGGTTAACGCGCCGTTAACGGCGGCCCGGCATCGTCGCCACGCATCCGCCAGCGGCCGTATCGCCAGGGCGTCAGGGGTCCGGCGCCAGGTGGGCGCGCCTCGGGCGGCGGGTCGTAGCCCTGCCCGCCCCAGGGACGGCAGCGGCAAATGCGCGCGGCGCCCATCCAGCCGCCGGCCCAAAGCCCATGCCGCAGGATAGCGTCGTCGGTATATTGCGAGCAGGTCGGCAGATACCGGCATTGCCGGCCCAGCAAGCTCGACAGGGTGAGTTGGTAGAGCCGGATCAGCCGGTGCGCGGCGCGCCGCGGGGCGTTGGCCAGGGCGTTCACGAAGCGACCGCGGTTTTGGCCGCGATCTGGCCGAGCGCGTCGACTACGGCGTCGAAAGTGAGCATCGTCGAGGCGTGGCGGGCCTTGTAATCCTTCACCGGTTCGAGCAGCGCGAACTCCGCCCATTCGCCGTCGGGCGGCGGGCCGCCGTGTTTCAGCATCGCCAGCATTTTTCCCCGCAATTCCGTGAGTTGCGCGGGCGTCGCGCCGATGACGTGGCGCGCCATCAGCGACGACGACGCCTGCCCCAACGCGCAGGCGCGGACATCATGGGCGAAATCGCTGACGACGCCGTCCTTGACGCAAAGGTCCACGGTCACCGTGGAGCCGCAAAGCCGGGAATGCGCCTTTGCGCTGGCGTCGGGCGTGGCCAGACGCCCCAGGCGCGGAATGTCCGCCGCCAGTTCCAGTATGTGCCTGTTATATATTTCATCGAGCATTTCGTGCCAGCCTGGCGCCTAGCGCAAACCATTACGGGGTTTATATAGGGTACGGAGTCCCATCTGGGGAGGGTCCGCTTGGGGCGTCAATGGCGATCCAAACGGCCCCACGGAGCGTAGCCCAGGGGAAAGAGGCGGAAATGGACGACATTGTAAAACTGAAGCCCGTGCGCCTGCCCGCGCATCCCCGGCCGTCGCGCGAGGAAGCCGAGGCCGCAGTGCGGACGTTGCTCGCCTGGGCCGGCGACGATCCGGACCGGGAAGGGCTGGTCGACACGCCGCGCCGGGTGGTGAAAGCCTATGAAGAATTGTTTGGCGGCTATCGCGAACGGCCGGGCGAAGCGCTTTCCCGCGTGTTCAATGAGGTCGAGGGTTACGCCGACATCGTCATGGTGCGCGATATCCCGTTCTATTCGCATTGCGAGCACCATATCGCCCCGTTCTTCGGCAAGGCGCACATCGCCTATTATCCGCGCGCCGGCGCGGTGGGGCTCTCGAAGCTGGCGCGCATCGTCGAGATCTACGCCCGCCGCCTGCAGACCCAGGAGGCCATGACCGTGCAGATCATCAGCGCCATCGAAAAGGGACTGCGCCCACGCGGCGTCGCCGTGATGGTGGAGGCGGAACACACTTGCATGGCGATGCGCGGCGTGAAGAAACAGGGCGCCTCGACCGTGACAACGCAGTTCACCGGCGTGTTCCGCGACAACAACGACGAACAATCGCGATTCTTCAACCTCTTGCGCTCGGCGCGGTAACACCTTGGCGGGCGTGAGAGATCGGGAAGAGGGTTTGGCGTTCCAGCCGAAATTCGGCGCGGACGGTTTGCTGACCTGCGTGGCCGTCGACGCCGGCGACGGCGCCGTGCTGATGGTCGCCCACATGAACGCGGACGCGCTGCAAAAGACCCTCGACACCGGCGTCGTCCATTACTGGTCTCGCTCGCGCGGACAGCTTTGGCGCAAGGGCGATACGACGGGCCAGACGCAATCGCTGGTCGAACTCCGGGTGGATTGCGATCAGGACGCCCTCGTAGCGCGCGTAAATGTCGGTGGCGACGGCGGCGCCTGCCACACCGGACGGCGCTCGTGTTTCTATCGCAAGGTCGAATCCGGCGTGGACGGCGCGAGGCTCGCTTTTGTCGAAGGCTAGGGCGACAACGCTTTCGACCCGGTTTGGTTCATATTCATCGTTAAACATCTATTGATTCTTTATTTACGGATTTACGCGCTATGCTGTGACAAAGGGTCGCCTTGACCCGTTTAGAAGCGTGGAGCGTCGCCATGTCGATCGCTTTTTTTCGCAAGGGAGAAATGGACCGGGTTTCCGGAGGCGCCGACGTGCGGCGGCCAAAAATCGGCGTTGCGCTCGGCGCTGGCGTCGCCCGCGGTTGGGCCCATATCGGCGCCCTGCAAGCACTCGTCGAAATCGGCGTCAAGCCGGACGTCGTGGTCGGCGCGTCGGTGGGCGCCGTGGTCGGCGGCTGTTTCGCCGCCGGCAGGCTCGACGCGCTGGAGGAATTCGCCCGCTCGCTCACCAAGCGCAACGTCTTCAGCTTTCTTGACTTCTCCTTCAACGGCGGCGGCCTGATCGGCGGCGACAAGTTGCGCACGCGACTGGAAACGGCGTTGGGCGCGATGCGGATCGAGGATCTGCCGGTTCGCTTCGCCGGCGTCGCCACGGAAATCGGCGATGGCCATGAGGTCTGGCTGCGCAATGGTCCCCTCGTCGAGGCGATGCGCGCCTCATATGCGCTGCCGGGCGTCTTCGAACCCGTGCGCATAAACGGACGCTGGCTGTTCGACGGCGCGATCGTCAATCCCGTGCCCGTCAATGTCGCGAGGGCGCTCGGCGCCGACCGCGTGATCGCGTTGTCGATCGGCAGCGAAGGCGCCGGCCGCGGCGCCACCTTGCACGAATCGGCGGCCCAGCTCTTGCCGCCCGCCCCGCGGTCGCCCGACCCGACGCGCGGCGGCGTCATGGACGGCCTGCGCCGTCGAGGCCTGTGGATGCGCCGCGCCTGGTCGACGGACGAGGACGCCCCGCCCGGCATGGCGGCGGTGATGGTCAATACGTTCAACATCACACAGGATCGCATAATGCGCTCGCGCCTCGCGGGCGACCCGCCGGATTTCCTGCTGACCCTGAAGACCGGTCGCTTCGGCCTGTTCGAATTCCACCGCGCCGCCGAACTCATCGACCTCGGCCGCGCCGCGGTGCGCAAGGCTAAGGACGAAATTCTGGAGCACCTGGATCTGGCGACGGTGTGAGCCGCGACGTTTTTCGTAGGCTGACCGACCGCAGGGTTACGGCAAGGCTACGCTGAACCCCACGTCCACACCCGCTCTCTTCGCCCAAACCAGCGCTGCCAAATCCGGTGCGCGGTCAGAGCGGTATCCGATCAATCTGACTTGATCGGAGTCCGCTCCAGCTTTCGTTTTACGGGACCGTCGGCAACGTCAGCACCAGCACGACGTTGGGTACGTCGTCGACGGCCGCCATGCGTAAGCCGGCGCCGTCGGCGACGGTCGCGATCCCAAAGCCGCCGCCCTCTCCCGCGTCCAAATTCGATTCCGCGATGAATTTACCGCCCGTGGTGAATTCAATGATCTCGCTGGGGTGGGTGGGATCGGCGTTCACCGCGTCTCCGTTGACGGCGAACAGATGGCCGTTCGGCGCCAGGGCGAGGCCGACAGGGCCGCGGAGGTGGGTGTTGGAGAAGACGGTCTTGCCCTTGAAGACCGACGTGGTCGTAGTGCTCGCCTTGGCGATGGAATAGATCGCGTTGTCGTCGGTAGAGGCGACATACAGGGTATCGGAGCCGCCATCATAGGCGAGCCCGGTCGGGCCGACGACAAGCGCGCCAGAATTGGGCGCCCAGGCATAGCCGGAAGCGATCTTCTGCTTCGAAACCAGCGTCACCGTGTTCGAGCCGACGGAAAGTTCGAGCCGCGTCACCGCCGTGCTGATCGCGTTGGAGACGAAGACATGCGCGGTCTTCCCGTCATCGGCAATCGCCATGCCCCACGGGCTGTCGAGCAATTGCGCGTCGGTGAATTTCGCCACCATCACGCCTTTGTCGTTTACGACCTGGAGCGCGCCTTGACCGACCGTATTGAACGTCCCATCGGTCGTCGGTAAGTTGCCGACGATGACGTAGCCGCCCTTGAGAACGCCAAGCGCGGTCGACAGGCCGCCCAGGGTGCTGGTGAAGAACGTTTTCGCCGTGCCCGGCTGACCCGCCTGGACCAGCGGGGCGACGGCGCCGTTGGGCGTCAACGCCACGATGGTTTTTCCCGTGCCCTGCAGATTCTTGATGTTGTTGAAGTTGGTGACCAGGATATCGCCCGCGGCGATCTTGCCGCCGGTCGGAAATCCGGGCGGAACGAATGCGACCCCGTAGGGGTTCAGATCGCCGTTCGCCGGCACGATCGACGACGATTCCGCGCTGAAAGGCGGGCTCGCGGCCGCTTGTTGGGCCAATGCCGCCGAGGGCGGCAAGGCGAGGCCCGCCGCCATGGCAACGCTGAGAACAACATTTCGCAAATGCACGAGTTTCATGATTGCGCCCTCCTCACGGCTCCGAATTGCCGCGCTACATTTCGAAAATGACCGTCTCAGGCGAAAACGCTGGAAAATCGCGGCTGAACGGTAGGATCAAATTAACATGGTGTTTGCTTGCTGGCGACAGCAAAACCGGGGCGATTGAGCCGTACGGCGGAGCGCCCGCGCCCACCGCCGTTTCCGGGGTCCCATTCACCACGCTTGCCTTTCGATCGCCAAAACGTAGCCGCAAAGCCAACAAGGGCCTTTATCGCCGTCAGCAACCAGCCTATGTCTTTGCGCCAACTGATTTGCGCAAAGACGATGAGCTCAAAATGCCGGCTTGGACCGAGACCCATACCTTTCTCGATGGCGAGTGGTTCGAGGGCAACAAGCCCGTGCTGGGGCCGCGCAGCCACGCCTTCTGGCTCGGATCGAGCGTGTTCGACGGCGCCCGCGCTTTCGAGGGCGTGACGCCCGATCTAGAAATGCATTGCGCCCGCGTCAACAATTCGGCTCGGACGATGTGGCTGAAGCCGCTGATGAGCGTCGAGGCGATCCTGGAGCTCAGCCGCGAGGGCGTGAAGAAATTCAAGCCGGGCGCCGAGCTCTATATCCGCCCGATGTACTGGGCGGAGCGCAACGGGGTCGGCTCCGTGCCGCCCGATCCGGAATCGACGCGTTTCCTGTTGACGATCTACGAAGCGCCGCTACCCGATCTTACGGGCATTGCCATCACCCGCTCGCCCTACGCCAAGCCGCTGGCGATGACGATGCCGGTCGACGCCAAGGCCGGCTGCCTCTATCCCAACAATGCGCGCGCGCTGATGGAGGCGCGCACCCGGGGCTTCGACAATTGCATCTTGTTCGACATGCTCGGCAATGTCGCGGAACTCGCCACCGCCAACGTGTTCATGGCCAAGGACGGCGTCGTGATGACCCCGGCGGCCAACGGCTCGTTCCTCAACGGCGTGACGCGCAAGCGCGTGTTGAACCTGTTGCGCGGCGATGGCGTGGCCGCGCTGGAGGCGACGTTGAGCTACGCGGACTTCGAAAACGCCGACGAGATTTTCGTCGTCGGCAATTACGGCAAGGTGACGCCGGTCCGGCGCATCGACGCCAGGGATTTGCAGCCGGGCCCGATGTTCCGCAAGTCGCGCGAGCTCTACTGGCAATTCGCCCACTCCGGCTGAACGGCATCCCGCGATGCGCCTGACCGTACGGTTCGATTTCGACAAGGAACGTCGCCTCGGCCCCGGCAAGGTCGCGCTTCTCGAGGCGATCCGGGCGACGGGCTCGATTTCCGCGGCCGGCCGCGCCCATCAAATGTCCTATCGGCGCGCCTGGCTGCTGGTCGAGGATCTCAACAAGCTGTTCGGCGAACCGCTGGTGTCGGCGCATCCCGGCGGCGCCAAGGGCGGCGGCGCGAAGCTGACGGCGATGGGCGAGCAAGTCATCGGCCTCTACCGGGCGGCGGAAGACAAGATGCGCGTGGCGGCGGCCGAGGAGATCGACGGTATCGAACGGGCGCTGGCGAGATAGGGCCGTCAAACATCCACCACTTTGGCGGCCTCTATGCGCCCAAACCCGAATCCCTCCCGCCGCCATTTGAGAGGCGCCTTTTCGATGCCATCGTTGCCCCGTTTCCTGGCCCTGTTCGGGCTGCTCGCCCTACCCTTCGTGATCGCCGCGCGCGCCCAGGATGCCCCGGCGGATCCGCAGGCCACCGCCGACGGGTCCAAACCCGTGCTGAAAGTCAAGGACGCGAAGCCGCCGAAAAAGGACCTCAAACCTTCGCCCGACGCCCCTCAGGCGCCCGAACTCAGTCCCGCGGAAATCATCGAAAAGGCGAGCGCCTCACTCAACGACGACCGCATGATGACCGCCGATTTCGTGCAGATCGGCGCCGACGGCGCCCGTTCCGAAGGTCAGCTCTATGTCTCGAGGCCGGGCAAGCTGCTGTTTCGCTACAATCCGCCGAGCCCGCTCGAGATCGTCGCCGACGGGCGCTCGGTCGCGGTGCGCGACCAGAACCTGGGCACCCAGGACCTGTACTTCATTCAACAAACGCCGCTGAAGTTCCTGCTGGCCGACCATATCGATTTGAAAAAAGACTTGAAGGTCAAGCGCGTAGATATCGACGACAAGGCGGCGACGGTCGAAATCGAAGATAAGGAAACGTTCGGCGGCAAATCGTTGATCACGTTGATCTTCGATCCGACGACGTTCGCGTTGAAACAGTGGACGGTGATCGACCCGCAAGGGTTCCAGACGGTGGTGACCCTGTTCGACCTCGATCTGGTCTCCAAGCCGGACCCGGAACTGTTCCGCATCGATACGACCGTCAATTCCAGCCCGGCCAAAAAGCACTAACCTCGGCTCACCCCAGATTCGCGGGATCGAACGGCAGGTCGACGAACGGGTCGGCGGGCGGCAGGTAGCGTCGTCCTTCTCGCGTCGGAAATGCCAGCGCCGCGAGCGCGCCGGCCGCCAGCCCCGCCGAGCCCGCGAACAGCGAGTTCGCCAGTAGCGACGCGCCGGCGAATCCTGAGGGGTCGAGCCGGAGTTCGGCCGCGAGCGCGGCCAGCGACGCGAACAAGGCGACGAGCGCCGAGGCGCTGCGCGCGCGCGCGGGCAGCACGAGGGCCAGGACCAGCGACGGCGCGAGAAAGGTGAGCGAAATCGCCAGCGACAGGGTCAGCGCGCGCTCAGGCGAGAGGGCCAGACGCGTCAGCACGATCGGACAGAGCGCAATCGCCGCCAACATCGTCAATCGGCCGATCGCGATGCGCCGGCTGGAAAGCACCGTGAGGCGGGAATACGCGCGCGCCAGATCTACGCCCGTGGAGCGCGAGGCCGCCAGCGCACCGGCGCGCGCCAGCGCCAGACTCGGCAGCCACGCGGCCGCGGAAACGAGCGCCTGGCCGGTGTGGACGGCGCTAGCCGGCGGGGCCGCCAGCAGAGGTAGCGCCACGGCGCAAGCGGCGAGCCCCAGCGCGGCGAGGCCGAAGCCTGAAAGCCCGGCGCGCCGCGCGTCCCGCCAGGACGGCGTCGCCACGCCCGCGGACATCAGCGGAAAATAGAACGCGAACGCGGCCGCCAGGGCGACCGACTGGGCCGGATTGACCCGCGTCGCGGCGGCCTCGGCAGCGAGCCGACGGGCGCCCTCGGCCAGCGGGGCCAGGGGCGAGGGCAGGAAAACCAGGCCCATGACGGCGCCGAACAGCGCGATCAGCAACACGCCGCCTCCGCTCGCGGCGTCCGTCCACAACGCGCTCTTGACGCCGCCGGGAACCAGCGTGAAGACCAGCGCGCAGAGCGCGAACGCAATGGCGGCGTGGGCGTTGGAATCCACCGCGGCGGCAAGCGATTGGGCCGCCAGGCTGAAGCCCGCCGAAGCGGTGAGCACGCCACAGACGAACAGCGCGACCGCGAACGCCGCGCGGGCGGGATAGGCCGGGAACCGCGTCGCCAGCACGTCGATCGCCGAACTCACGTTGCCGGCGCGAATCGCCGGCGCCACGACGAGCCCGGCAAGAGCGGCGCCAACGGCGATCGGCAGCCACTGCACTTGCGCGGAATCGTCCGCGCCGGAGACCAGCACCAGGACGACGCCGCCGAGCGCCGCCGCAAAAGCGAGGCCGGCGTAAAAACTCGGTATGGCGCGTCGGGCGGCGAGAAAATCGGTCAGACTCGCGGCGCGATTGGTCAGCCCGATCACGGTCAAAGCCGCGAAGGCGAGCAGCGGCCCGAGCCCCTCGACGAGGCCGTCGGGCGCGCCGATGCGTTCCAGCGCGGCGATCACGCCGACGCCGGCGGCGAAAGCCGTCGCCGCGAAGGCGGCGCGGCCGTCGATATGGTCGCGCTCGGTGGAAGTCAGGCTGTCCATTGCGACTTCCTAGCCCAAGGCGTTCCGCCTCGCCAGACGTCCCGCCCCCCGGGGCGTCACCCTCTTGTCATGCGACTCTCATATTCGGCGCCTCTATAGAATAAGCAGGGGTCGACGCCATGGCGGGCATTCGCGGTTCCACCCAACGCGCCACGAACGAAGGCCTGAAGGCGGCCGTGCACCGGCACCAGCCGCTGTCCAGGCGCGGGCTGCAAGAGCGGCTGTTCACGCTCGCCTTCCGCCAACTCGTCTATCCGCAGATCTGGGAAGACCCCGAGGTCGATCGCGAAGCTCTGCGCTTGCGCGCGACAGACCGCGTGATCGCCATCGCCTCCGGCGGTTGCAACGTGCTCTCCTACCTCGTCGACGATCCCCAGGAGATCATCGCCGTCGACCTCAATGGCGCCCATATCGCGCTCAACCGCCTCAAGCTCGCCGGCCTCCAGGCGCTCGACAGTCACGAGCTGTTCTTTCGGTTCTTCGGCCGCGCCGACAGCCGCGACAACATCGCGCTCTACGACGAAAAACTTCGTCCCGCGCTCGACCCCGCCTCGCGCGCCTATTGGGACGGCCGCGATCTTTCCGGACGGCGGCGGATCGACGCCTTTACCCGCAATTTCTATCGCCACGGGCTGCTCGGGCGCTTCATCGGCGCCGGCCATGTCGTCGCCCGGCTCTACGGCGCCCGGCTCGACGCCGTGCTCCATGCCGACACCCTCGCCGATCAGCGCCGCGCCTTCGAGCGCGAAATCGCGCCGTTGTTCGAGAAGCGCTTCGTGCGCTGGCTGGCGCGCCGTCCCTCGGCGCTCTACGGCCTCGGCATCCCCCCGGAGCAATATCGCGCGCTCGCCGGCGACGGGCCCGATGGCATCGTTCCCGTGCTCAAACGCCGGGTCGAACGGCTGGCCTGCGATTTTCCGGTGCGGGAGAATTACTTCGCCTGGCAGGCGTTCGGACGCGGTTACGCCAGCGCGCACGACCCGAGCCTGCCGCCCTATCTGCAAGCGGCGAATTTCGAGGCTTTGCGCGCCCGCGCCGAACGGGTGAAGATGCGCCACGGCTCGCTCACCGAGCGCCTCGCGCAAGAGCCGGGCGAGAGCCTCGACGCCTATGTGTTACTCGACGCGCAGGATTGGATGAACGACGAGACCCTGACCACGCTTTGGCGAGAAATCGACCGCACGGCGCGCCCTGGCGCCCGCGTCATCTTCCGCACCGCCGCTGACGAGCGGCTACTGCCCGGCCGCGTACCCGAACACATCCTGTCGCGCTTCCACTACGAAGCGGAACGTTCGCGGACGTTCGGCGCCAGGGACCGCTCCTCGATCTACGGAGCCTTTCATCTTTATGTGCGCGAAAATGCCTGAGGCGACGCTGACCTCCGACGATTCGGCGACGCTGATGGACCGGATGTACCGGCATCAGCGCCACATCTACGATTTCACGCGCAAATTCTATCTCCTCGGCCGCGACAGGCTGATCGGCGAATTGGCGCCGCCGGCGGGCGGCCAAGTGCTCGAGATCGGCTGCGGCACGGGCCGCAACCTGATCGTCGCGGCGCGCCGCTACCCCAGCGCCCGCTTCTACGGCCTGGACATTTCCAACGCGATGCTGGCGACCGCCCGTGCGGAAATTTTTCGCCACGGATTGAAGGATCGGGTAACCGTGGCTCAGGCGGACGCGACGGCGTTCGATGCGCGGGCGCTGTTCGGAATCGCCCGGTTCGATCGCATCTTCGTCTCCTATGCGCTGTCGATGATCCCACAATGGGGTAACGTTCCGCCGCGCGCGCGGCTGGCGCTGAAGCCCGGCGGAGAATTGCATGTCGTCGACTTCGGCGATTGCGGCGAACTTCCAGCCGGCTTTCGCGCCCTGTTGCGCACTTGGCTCGCGGCCTTCGACGTGCATCCGCGTGACGCGCTGGAATCGGAATTGCAGGCTTTCGCCGCGGACCACGGGCTTGCCGCAGAGTTCCGCGCGCTCCACGGGCGTTATGCGTTTCTCGCGCGCTTGAAAGCGCCGGCCTGATGGAATTTTCCGCGCCGGTTTGTCGGCCTTTACGGTTTTTTGCCAACTGCCGTTTTACAACAAGAGGATTGGCGCGATGTCAGGCGCGAAGGCGCAAGGGTGGGCCGATGCTTAAGAATGCGTTGCTATTTGCCGGGTCCGGGCTCCTGTTGGTATTTCTCAGCCCGATCATATTGCCGATGCTGAATTTGGATTCCCCACAGACGGGGCAGCCGCCCACGAAGCTTGCCGGGCCTGTCGCGCCGTCGCCGTCGCCGACGCGCGTCAACAATGCATTGAGCTACCGTGAATTGGCCTTGCCGGCGGATGGGCGTGGGCAATATTCGGTCGACGCCTATGTCGACGGCGTTTCGGTTCGCTTTCTGGTCGACACCGGCGCGTCTTTCGTATCGATCTCGCCCGACACGGCGAACCGACTGGGACTCATGGAGACAGCGAGCTCGCCGCATTATATGCTGGAGACCGCGAACGGGCGGGTCAGCAGCTATGGCGTGAAACTCCCCGCGCTCGATCTCGGCTCGATTTACGTCAAGGACGTCGATGCGGTCGTGAACCCGAACATGGGCGGCATGAATCTGCTTGGGGCCAACTTCCTGCAACGTCTGACGAGCGTCGAACAGCGCAGTGGGGAGCTGATTCTGCGCCAGTAGCGTCTTTCCCGCGCCGTCTCGCATGCTATAGGGGCCGCGATTTCCCCCCGCGAGCCCGCTCCATGTTTCCCATCCCGCAATCCGATCTACAGCCCAACACTTATGGCTACGAGTCCCGTCCCCTGGTGAAGCCGACCGGCTTTCGCGAATACGATGCGCGTTGGCTGTTCGGCAAGGAAATCAACCTGATGGGCGTGCAGGCGCTCGGCCTCGGCCTAGGCGTGCTGCTGGGAGAATTCGGCGTCGAGAAGCGCATTGTCGTCGGCCACGATTTCCGCTCCTATTCCGCCTCGATCAAATACGCGCTGATCGCGGGCCTGCAGGCGGCGGGCGTAGAGGTTCTCGACATTGGCCTGGCGATCACGCCGATGGCCTATTATGCGCAATTCGCGCTCGACGTTCCCGCCGTCGCGATGGTCACCGCCTCGCACAACGACAACGGCTGGACCGGCGTGAAGATGGGCGCGGCGCGCCCGGTGACCTTCGGCCCCGAGGAAATGGGCCGTCTGCGCGACATCGTGATCAACGGCGAGTTCAAATACGGCGCCGGCGGCGGCTATCGCTTCATCGAGGATTTTCCCAGGCAATACATCGCCGATCTCGTCACCCGGCCGAGGCTGAAGCGCAAGCTCAAGGTCATCGCCGCCTGCGGCAATGGCACGGCGGGCGCCTTCGCCCCGGAACTGCTTTCCGCGCTCGGCGTGGAAGTGGTCCCGCTGGATTGCGACCTCGATTTCAATTTCCCGCGCTACAATCCCAACCCCGAAGACCTGCACATGCTGCATGCGATGGCGGACGCGGTCCGGGCGCAGGGCGCCGATGTCGCGCTCGGCTTCGACGGCGACGGCGACCGCTGCGGCATCGTCGACAACGAAGGCAACGAGATCTTCGCCGACAAGATCGGCGTCATGCTGGCGCGCGATCTCTCCAAGCTGCATCCCAACGCGACTTTCGTCGTCGACGTCAAATCGACCGGCCTGTTCGCCGCCGATCCTGCCCTCAAGGCGTTGGGCGCGAAGACGGACTATTGGAAGACCGGCCATTCGCACATAAAGCGCCGGGTGCGCGATTTGCAGGCGCTGGCGGGCTTCGAGAAGAGCGGCCATTTCTTCTTCAACAAGCCGGTCGGGCGCGGCTATGACGACGGTTTCGTCACCGCGATCGCGGTGCTCGACATGCTCGACCGCAACCCGGAAAAGTCGATGGCCGATCTCTACCGCGATCTGCCCAAGACCTGGGGCTCACCGACCATGTCGCCGCATTGCCCCGACGAGATCAAGTACGACGTCGCCAACCGCGTGGTGAAACGGTTCGAGGCGATGCGCGCCAAGTGCGAGGCTCTGACCGGCCAGGCGATCGTCGACGTCGTCACCGTCAACGGCGTGCGCGTCACCGTCGAGGACGGCACCTGGGGGCTCGTTCGCGCCTCCTCCAACAAGCCGGAGTTGGTGGTGGTCGTCGAGAGCCCGGTTTCGGAAGCGCGGATGCGCGCCATGTTCCACGCCGTCGACGCGATCTTGCGCGAGAACCCGGAAGTCGGCGCGTACAATCAGACGATCTGAGGCGTTACATGGCAGGGTAAGTTATTCCCGATGTGATTTGTGAGCCTTTGTGATCTTCGTGCCTTCTTGGTGAATTTAACCACAAAGTCAAAGCGCGAAGCGTCGCAATCCTTGCTCATACATCGCCAACGAGAAACCACGTGTTACCTCGTTGATGTATACTACAACAGGGTCGACCGATGCCCGGTCCCAAGCTGTGCGCTTCGATCGGTTCCCTTCCGACACGACTCAATGTAAGTAATAAGCAATCCCGAGCCTGAAAGAATCGCTCGACCGCGACTGGGAACAACAGACTTCGCTGTCGAGGTGGGTATTGACCGTTCCCAGGCTCGCGCCATGCAGATATTCCGCGCGCAAGGCGACGCGGTCGGTCGCCATATAATCGACGCCCCCACCGAACAAAGCGGAGACTTGGGCGAGCGCGCCCCGATAATCGCCGTTGGACCTATCCGTCTGCGCGCTTTCGCTCCACAGCGCGCCAGCGGCCAGGAACGGCAGGAAACGTCCGAAAGCATAGCCGACCCGGCCGCGAAAATCGGAGTCGAGATAGTTCTCGTAGTGGGTGGACAGCGCGCCGGGCTGCGGACCGTCGCCTTCGACGCCGCTGAGCATGGTCGAGCCCTCGACACCCAGCATGGCGTTGCCGAACAGCCAATTGTGGCCGGCATAGAGGCCGCCGAAACCGCCGCTCGCGTTCATTTCATCGCTGGCGCCGAGCCCCTTGGTGGTGACCGACTGATGCGCGCCGCCACCGAGCACGCCGAAATAGGCGCCGGACCAGTCCGCCGCGCCGATTTCGGGTGAAGGCGTCCAACCCACGCCGACGGGCGTGATGAGGGCGACGCGCACCTCATTGACGCCGAGAGAAGACCGAAGCGGCGCGCCTCCGAGATCGTAGGCCGCGCTCGGCATGCCCTCGTACAAATACTCGGCGCGAACGATCGAAGGTCCCAGAATGGGAAGATTGACTTTCGCGTCGACGCCGGCGCCGATCGTCCAGCCCAACTGGCTGCGCGACGCGCCGTCGAAGTCATTGGGATTGTTCTGATACTGATAGATGTGGTCGAGCGCCGCGCCGCCGGCGATGAATGGCAAGTAGCCGCCCATATCGTAGCCGAGCCGCGCGCGGCCGTGCATCTCGTATGCGCTTTCGATCTTATTGCCGACGAGACCGGGCCGCGCGGCGAACTTGTGACTGAGACTGTTGGTGGCGACATCGCCCTCGATACCGTAAACGACGTGACCGCTCTCGAGCGAATAGCCAAACAGCGTGCCGGTGTTGAAACCGAAGCCCGTCCCGCTCGCCTGTAAGGCCTGGCTCGTCGAGAAGTCGCCGCCAAGACCTCCGACGAAAGCGCCCGCGTAAAAGCCCGACCAATTCGGCGGGCTTGCCACCACGGGGACCGCCGGGGGTGTCTTCTTCGTCGGGAGATCCGCCGCGAATGTCGCGCCGGGCGAAACCACCGCTGCAAACAGGCCCAACACGGTCAAACGAACGAGCATGCTGTAGCCTACTTGTTTTGCGTTACTGGCCCTACGGACCCGCACGCTAGCACGACCGCGAATAATCTCAAAAGTCGCCGACATTACCGCGCAACTCGCGGCTGTGGTCGCGCGATCTCTGATCGGCCAAGGGAGAAAACGATGTCGAACGAATCAGACGGCTCGGACCCGGCGAATGGGGATCCCGCTCTCGACGCCGTGGTTGCTGCGCCGCGCAATCACAAAGTGATCTTCGAGAATGAGGGCGTGAGGTTTGGCCGCAGGCCGTAGCTCCCGCCGCACCAGAAGGCCGAGGCGATCAAGTGTTGCGACAAGGACGCCCAAACGTTGCGCTCGATTGCGCGGAGCTACGCCGTTAGCGCGCAGACGATAGGGAAGCTCACAACACGACGCCCAGGGCGCCCCGACGTTGATGGCCGTGACAAGCGCGGCCATGACGGAAAGCGCAGTTGGAAACCCTTGAACAGCCTTCACCGCGCGTTCCCTTGCCGCAGCCTCCTGAACGCCCCGGGACTCATGTCGAAGCGTTGCTCGAAGGCGAGATAGAAGCGCGACAGCGAACCGAAACCCGAGGCGAAGGCGATCGAGGCGATCTCGTCCTCGGTCGACGCCAGCAGCGACTGCGCTGTGTCCAATCGGGCGCGCGTCAGATATTGGTTGATCGTCAGGCCGAGCGCCTTGCGGAACAGGGTCATAGCGTAGTTGGGATGCAGGCCGACCTCGCGCGCTATCGTGCCGACGTCGAGGTCCTCGCTCGAACGCTCGCCGATGAAGCGCGCCATCGCCGCGGCCTTTTCGGCCCCCGCGGCTTCGCGATGCGCGCCGCGCATCGAGGGCGCCGCGGCGCGGCGCAATTCCCGCCAGCCGTCGCGATCGACGCGGCGCAGCCGCGCCGTCAGTTCGTCGCGGACGATCGCCTCCAGTTCCGGGTCCTCCCGCAACAGGTCTTCGCGCCAGCCGCGGAAATTGACCCCGTCCGATTCCAGCGGCCGCGCGAATTCCACGAGGTCGCCGCGAAACAGCGCCGTGCGCAGCGCGTCGCCGACATTGAGCGCGACGAAGATCTCGGCCGGGATGTAGAGGCAGACGAAAGTGGAGCCGGGGTCGTGGGCGATCGATTGGTGCGGCGCCATCCCCCAGAACAGCGCCGTGCGTCCGGCCTCGATCCGGACCTCGCGGCCGTCGAACCAATAGGTCAGCGACCCCGTCAGGATGTGGTTGATCTCAAACTGGCTGTGCCGATGCGGCGCCGACATCACCGCAATTTCCAGCATCCGGCCGGAACAAAAACGGTGGTCGTCGAAGACGACGGTGGTCTCTCCGGCGGCCGGCTCCGGGTGGGCGTGAGGATCGTTCTCGACTGTGCGCATGGTGTCAGGAAGCGTGGACAAAATCTTAGGATTCAGGAATTGTGCGCCGCCCGAGAGGTAGCACGCCCGGATAATTTGCGCCAGCATAACGCCAGAGGCGGGGCGTTGCCGGTCCAAGGCGCGCTGACGACGGAACAGCCGTCCGCCGATCCTGGGAGGATGAGCATGCGATCCTGGAAAACGATCGTCGCGACGGCCGTGGGCGCCGCGATGCTGCTAACGGGCGCCGCGAAGGCCGGCGATCTCGTCATCAACTCCGATTCGTCGGATCCGGCGCCGAAGAAGGCCTGGGAAAGCGTCGTCGACCAGTTCAAGAAGGCCAATCCCGACATCAATGTCAAATTCAACGTCTACGATCACGAGAGCTACAAGAAGTCGATCCGCAACTGGCTGACCTCAGCCTCGCCCGACGTCGTGTTCTGGTATGTCGCGACGCGCATGCGGCAGTTCTCCGATGCCGGCTTGCTCGAGGACGTTTCGTCTATCTACACCGACGACGTGAAGAAGGCGCTCGGCCCCGTGCCCGTCGACCTCGTCTCGACCGGGGCCAAGCAATATGGCGTGCCCTACACCTATTATCAGTGGGGTCTGTATTCGCGCGCCGATCTGCTGGAGAAGGCGGGCGTCAAGGCGCCCATCGCCACCTGGGACGATCTTCTGGGCGCCTGCGACAAGCTGAAAGCGGCGGGAATCGAGCCGATCGTCATCGGCTCCAAAGACCTGTGGCCGACCGCCGGCTGGTTCGACTACATCGACATGCGCCTCAACGGTTATGACTTCCACATGCAGTTGATGAGCGGCAAGGTTCCCTACACCGATCCGAAGGTGAAGGCAGTGTTCGGCAAATGGAAGGAGCTGCTCGACAAGGGTTGTTTCGTCAAGAACCACGCTTCCGTCTCGTGGCAGGAGAGCCAGTCGCTGCTGTTCCAGGGCAAAGGCGCGATGATGCTGATCGGCAATTTCATCACGCCGAACTTCCCGAAGGACATCGCGCCGAGCATGCAATTCAGCGCCTTCCCGACGATCGATCCGGCGATCCCCGACGCCGAGGATGCGCCGATGGATTCGATCCACATTCCCGCCAAGGCGAAGAACAAGGCCGACGCCAAGAAGTTCCTGGCCTTCGTGCTGACCGCGCCGGTGCAAACCGAGATAAACGCGGCCCTGCTACAGGTGCCGGTCAACAGCCAGGCCTCCGTCGCCGACGATCGCTTCCTCAGGCAGGGCAAGGAATTGCTGGGCGACGCCAAGGGCATCGCGCAATTCTTCGATCGCGATACGTCGGAAGATCTGGCCACCATCGGCATGAAGGGCTTCCAGGAATTCATGATCGCCCCCGATCATCTCGACAGCGTGCTGGCTGACTTGGAAACCGCCCGGAAGCGCATCTACGGCGGCAATTGATCGCACGTCGCTTCTCCCTCTCCCGCTTGCGGGAGAGGGCAACGCGCGCGGACCTCGCCGTCATGGCCGGGCTCGTCCCGGCCATCCACGTCGGGCCGTGACGGCCAGTTTGGAAACCTATTTGTGACGTCCCGACGTCAGTGATTTGTGTGCAAATCACGGGGATGCCCGTGACGAGCACGGGGCATCACGGAGAGCGATCATCCGAACCTGCCCGCGACACGCCCACGAACAAGGTCGAACAGTGAGCGCCTCATGACTTCGGCTTCCCCCGCTTCCCCTTGGCGTCCTCGGATTCGCGACACCTGGTGGCGGCGCAACCAGATGGCGCTGACGCCCGCGCTGTTGCTGGCGCCCGCGCTCGTCGTGTTCGCCATATTCGTCATCTGGCCGATCTTCTCCTCGATCTGGCTGTCGCTGCATGATTGGGACGGCATCAAGCCGCAGCGTTTCGTCGGCCTCGGCAATTACCGGGAACTGATCGGCGACCACGTGTTCTGGACGGCGATTCGCAACAATGTCGCCTGGCTCATTTGTTTCATGCTGGCGCCGGTGTTCGGCCTCGCCGTCGCGCTGTTCCTCAATCAGAACGTGTTCGGCATCCGTTTCGTCAAATCGATGTTCTTCTTCCCGTTCGTCATCTCGCAAGTGGTGGTCGGGTTGGTGTTTTCCTGGTTCCTCAACGCGCAATTCGGGCTGCTGACGGAGATCCTGTCCCGCTTCGGCCTGCCGCCGCTGGCGCTGCTCGAGGACCCGCGTTGGGCGACTTTCGCGGTCATCGCCGCGGGCCTCTGGCCGCAGACCGCCTATTGCATGATCCTGTATCTGACCGGCCTCACGGCGATGAACCCTGAAGTGATCGAGGCCGCGCGCATGGACGGCGCAAAAGGCGCGCGCCTGCTGTGGCATATCGTTCTGCCGCAGCTCAGGCCCGCGACCTTCATCGCCGTCGTCGTCTCGGTGGTCGGCGCGTTGCGCTCGTTCGATCTGGTGGCGATCATGACGCTGGGCGGACCCTACAATACCTCGACGGTGCTCGCTTATTACATGTACGAGCAGACGTTCCTTTCGTTCCGCTACGGCTATGGGGCGGCGATCGCGACGGTGTTGTTCTTCCTGATGGATATCTACATCGCCTTCTTTCTGTGGCGCATGCTCAGGGCGGAGCGAGCCTGATGTTCCCGACCCCGATCCGAAAAACCTCGGCGCCGACCCGCGCGTTCTACTATGTCGCGCTCCCGATCTCGGTGATCGTCTGGCTGTTGCCGCTGTTCGCGGTGGCGCTGACTTCGCTGCGCTCGATCGAAGATCTGAACCGCGGCAATTTCTGGGGCTGGCCAACGCAAACTCGATTCGTCGAGAACTATACGGCGGTGTTCACCCAGTCGCCGATGGGCCAGTTCATTCTGAATTCCATCATCATCACATTGCCGGCCGTCGCGGGCGCGCTCACGCTCTCGGCGATGGCGGGTTACGCGCTGGCCAAATACGCGTTCCGCGGCAATCTGGCGCTGTTCTCGATCTTCATCGCCGGCAATTTCGTGCCGTTCCAGATTCTGATGATCCCGGTGCGTTCGCTGATGATCGACGTATTCCCGATCTACGACACCTATTGGGCGCTGATCATCTTCCACATCGCCTTCCAGACCGGGTTCTGCACCTTGTTCATGCGTAACTTCATCAAACAACTGCCCGACGCGCTGATCGAGTCCGGACGACTGGAGGGGCTCACAGAATTGCAGATCTTCTGGCACATCGTTCTGCCGCTGGTCAGGCCGGCGATAGCGGCGCTCGCGGTGCTGGAGTTCACCTTCATCTGGAACGATTATTTCTGGTCGCTGGTGCTGGTGCAGTCCGACGACGTGCGGCCGGTCACGGCGGGCCTGCAATCGTTGAAGGGCATGTGGCTCGCCTCCTGGCAGTTGATCTCGGCGGGGTCGATCGTGGCGGCGCTGCCTCCGGTGGCGATGTTCTTCCTCATGCAACGACATTTCATTTCCGGGCTGACGCTCGGCGCGACGAAGGGCTGATCCGATGGCTGACGTCAGATTGAAGGGCGTGACGAAGCGCTTCGGCGCCGTCGAGATCATCAAGGGCGTCGATCTCGAAATCGCCGACGGCGAGTTCTGCGTGTTCGTCGGTCCCTCCGGCTGCGGCAAGTCGACGTTGCTGCGTCTGATCGCCGGCCTCGAGGAAATGTCGGGCGGCGTGATCGCGATCGGCGGCAAGGACGTCACGCGGGTCGCGCCGGCAAACAGGGGCGTGGCGATGGTGTTCCAGTCCTACGCGCTCTATCCGCACATGACGGTGCAGGAGAACATTTCCTTCGGCCTGCGCATGGCCAAGGCGCCCAGGGAGGAGGTCGAGCGCCGGGTGAAAAAAGCCACCGACATGCTGCAACTCGCGCCCTATCTCGACCGAAAGCCGTCGCAGCTCTCCGGCGGTCAGCGCCAGCGCGTCGCCATCGGCCGCGCCGTCGTGCGCGAGCCCGACGTCTTTCTGTTCGACGAGCCGCTCTCCAATCTCGACGCCGCGCTGCGCGTGCAGACGCGCATCGAAATCGGCAAGCTGCATCAGGATCTCGGGGCGACGATGATCTACGTCACCCACGATCAGGTCGAGGCGATGACGATGGCCGACAAGATCGTCGTCCTCAACGCCGGACGCATCGAACAGGTCGGCTCGCCGCTCGAACTCTATCACCGGCCAAACAACCAGTTCGTCGCCGGGTTCATCGGCTCGCCGAAGATGAATTTCCTCACTGTTTCCGCGAAACCGGCCGAGGGCGGGCTGTCGGTGACCTTGCCCGGCGGCGCGATTTTGCGGCTGCCCGGCGCCACACGTCCCGGCGCGCCCACGGTGCTCGGCGTGCGGCCGGAACATCTGACCGCCGGCGGCGAGGGCGACGCGAAGCTTTGCGGAACTCTGAAACTTTGCGAGCGCCTCGGCGCCGAGACCATGCTTTACATAGCCTTGGACCAAGGCGAAGAGTTGACCGTCGGCGCCGGCGGCTTGTTCGCGGGGGAGCCGGGCGAGAGGATCGAAATCGGCGTCAACGCGGCGAGCTGTCATCTGTTCGACAATCAAGGCGCCGCGCTCGTCAACGGTTCGCTGCTCCGGGATCGGGAGGGTTGAATGCTCGGCGTCTGCTACTACCCCGAACATTGGCCGGAATCCTGGTGGGCCGACGACGCGCGGCGCATGCGCGAAATGGGGATCCAATTCGTGCGGATCGGCGAATTCGCCTGGAGCCGGCTGGAGCCGGAGCCCGGACGGTTCGAGTTCGACTGGCTGCGGCGTTCGATCGACATTCTCGGCGCGGCCGGCCTGAAGGTGGTGCTCGGCACGCCGACCGCGACGCCGCCGAAATGGCTCGTCGATCTCCACCCCGAAATCCTTCCCCATGATATCGAGGGCCGTCCCCGCGGCTTCGGCTCGCGGCGCCATTACACGTTTTCCTCCGAAGTCTACGCCCGGGAGAGCGCCCGCATCGTCGAACGTCTGGCGCGCCAATTCGGCGCGCATGACGCGGTCGCCGGTTGGCAGACCGACAACGAATACGGTTGTCACGGCACGGTCCTGTCCTGGGGCGCCGTCGATCTGAAGGCGTTCCAGAACTGGCTGCGGCGTCGCTATCAGACGCCCGACGCGCTCAACGAGGCCTGGGGGAACGTGTTCTGGTCTTTGGAGGTCCACGCCTTCGACGAGATCACTTTGCCCCATCTGGCGGTCACCGAGACCAATCCGGCGGCGCGGCTCGATTATTGGCGCTTCGCCTCCGAGGCGGTCGCTGCTTACGATCGGATGCAGGCCGAGATCATCCGCGCCCATTCGCCGGGGCGGTTCGTCACCCACAATTTCATGGGCTTCTGCCACGATTTCGATCACTTCGCCTGCGCCGAACATCTCGACCTCGCCAGCTGGGATTCCTACCCGCTGGGCTTCGTCGAGCGGGCGAGTTTCTCGGAAGCCGAGCGGGTGAAATGGGCGCGCACGTCGCATCCCGACGTCGCGCCGTTCCACCACGATCTCTATCGCAGCGTCGGGCGCGGCCGTTGGTGGGTGATGGAGCAGCAACCGGGCCCCGTGAACTGGGCGCCCTGGAACGCCATTCCACGCCCCGGCCAGATCCGGCTGTTCACCTGGGAGGCGCTCGCCCACGGTGCGGAGGTCGTCTCGTACTTTCGCTGGCGTCAGGCGCCCTTCGCGCAGGAGCAGATGCACGCGGGCCTCAATCTGCCCAACAATTCCGGGCTCAGCCCCGGAGGGCGCGAGGCGACCATCGTTGGCGAAGAACTGGCGAAAATCGGCGCTTTGCCGGCGACGACCCGCGCGGACGTGGCCTTGGTGTTCGACTACGAAGCTTCATGGTTCACCCGCATTCAACCGCAGGGCGCGGATTTCAACTATTCCGACCTGACGTTCCGCTGGTACGAGGCGGTGCGCCGTCTGGCGCTGGACGTCGACATCGCGCCCCCGGGCGCCGATCTCACAGGCTACAAGCTGATCCTCGCGCCCACTTTGCCGCATGTCGGCGATTCCGCGCTCGCCGCGTTTTCCCGCGCGACGGGCGAGATCCTGTTCGGTCCCCGCTCCGGCTCGAAGACCCGCAATTTCGCGATTCCAGAGAACCTGCCGCCGGGCCCGCTCAGCGCCCTGCTGCCGATGCGCGTCATCGAAGTGGCGTCGTTGCGCCCGGGCCTGGTCGAGCGCGTCAGCGGCGAGGTTTTTGGGCGGGTGACGCGCTGGCGGGAACGCGTCGAGGCCGGCGCGGGCGTCGAAATCGGCGCGCGCTTCAACGACGGCGACCCGGCCTGGCTCAGCCACGGAGCGCGCCATTATCTCGCCGGCTGGCCCGATTCCGCGTTGCTCGACGCCGTCGTCGCCAAACTCGCCGCACGCGCCGGTCTGGCGACGACGCTATTGCCCGACGGCGTGCGCTGGCGCCGCCGCGGCGACGTCACTTTCGCCTTCAACTACGGCGACGAAGTTTTTCGCGCACCGGCGTCGGCGAGGCAGTTCCTGTTGGGCAGTCCGGAGATCGGGCCGAGCGAAGTTGCGGCCTGGCGAGAGTGATACGAAGTCTTGCCGTCGAAGCTGCCCGGCGGCGCCCCCCTCTCCCGCGAGCGGGAGAAGGTCCAATCAGCGTGCGCTCTGTTTGAACGCCATCAAATCTTCGACAACACATAGGCGTTGGCGCGATACAGCGCCGTCGCCAGATTGAGGAACAGCGCCAGAAAATTCAGCAAAGCCACGCGCGCGCCGCGACTCGTCAACGCGTCCTGCCATTGGTCAGCCGAAAAGGGATGCGCCTTGTTGTCTGCTAGCAGGCTCATGTCGGGCGCGATCCCTATTACGACGACGGCCACAACGATCCCCATCTTCAGATATGGATTGTTGGGGATGAGCAGGCACAAATAAATTTGCACGCCGAGCGCCAAAGTCAGCAGCGCCGCATTCGGCTCGAGGCGGAAGGAAAGCAGATCGAAGAACCAGGAAGAGTCGCCGCCGCAGCGGCAGGCGGCGTCAATCTTCATATTGGCGTAGAGGATCAACCCGAGTCCCGCGAGCGGCAGTATCCACGCGCGCATGCGCCTTGAAAGGACTTGGGGTTTCTGGGTCAAATCACATTGCGCTCCAGCAGCGGCCGGTTGGCGGCGATGCGCTCGTAAGCGAAGTCGGAAAGGTCGAGGGCGCGGAATCCGCCGTGGACGATGAGTTCGGCGAGGCCGCGCCCGACGGCGGGCGATTGCTGCACGCCGTGCCCGGAAAAACCCGCGGCGAGATAGGCGTTGTCGTATCCCGGCAGGCGGCCGACGATCGCGTTGTGGTCGAACAGGTTGAGGTCGTAATGGCCCGCCCAGGCGCGCGAAAGTTTGAGGGTCTCGAACGCCGGGACGCGATTGGCGAGGATCGGCCACAGATAATCCTCAAACTGCGGCCAGATCACCTCGAAATCGTCGCAATCGGGATCTTCGGCCTCGGGGGGCGAAAAACCGACCAGATAGGTGCGGCCCTCGGGGCGGAAATATACACCCGTCGGGTCGATGACCAGCGGGCAATCGGGGTATTGCGCCTTCGACTCGAAGACGAACACGCAGCGCTTGCGCGACCGCACGGGGATTTCTACGCCGAGGTTGGCCGCGAGCCAGGTCGCGCCCGAGGCGCCCGCCGCGTTGAGGAAGGCTCCGCAGGCGATCTCGTCGCCGCTGGCCAGCCTGACCCCCGTCACCCGCGCGCCGTCGCGCAAAACCTCGACGACCCTGTCCTCGCGATAGACGACGCCGAGGCTGCGCGCCTTGCGGCGAAACGCCT